>WBJT01000005.1_pt2 | contig 59418 bp, 51 predicted proteins | sample 5109881 | NCBI WGS metagenome assembly WBJT01 (sample SAMN11895465, study PRJNA545514) | wastewater metagenome | isolation source: saline BTEX enrichment culture, original innoculum from Kuwait petroleum... | place: USA:Stillwater, OK | collected 2018-09-01
TTCGTCGGCGAGCTGCCCCCGGAACTCACCGAGATGGTCCGCGCGCGTTTCTCCGTGACCGGCCCCGGTGCCGTGCAGCGCCCGGTTGCCGCCTCGGCCGACGACGACGCGGATGGGGGGTTCGACCTCGGCCAGCGCGTGAGTCACCGCAAGTTCGGCGAGGGCACCGTGCTCAGCTACGAGGGCAGCGGCCCCGGCGCGCGGGTGCAGGTGCACTTCGACACCGCCGGCACCAAGTGGCTGGTGGCCTCCTTCGCCAACCTCCAGGCCTGCTGAGCGCGGCGGGCGGCTTTTCCCGGCGGTGGGCTACTGCCCTTGTCCCGACCGGATTTCCGATGAGGGATTGCCTGGAGCCTGGGCCTGACCTTCTCAAGGCGGTGCCGTGCCCGGTCGCCGGATGCGGGGGCACGGCGGGTACGGAAGGGACAGCGGGGACGGGGGTAGACCCCGTCCCCGTGGGGGCTACTTCTTGGGCAGCTTGGAGGCGACGCCCTCGACGTAGTAGTCCATCTTCAGCAGTGCCTCGTCGGAGAGGGTTTCGCCCTCCTTCGCCTTGACGCTGCCGTCCTTCGCGACCACCGGGCCGCCGAAGGGCTGGAGCTCGCCGTTGACGATCGCCTCCCGGGCCTTCATCACCTCCTGGCGTACGTCATCCGGGACGTCGCTGCTGAGCTCGGCGAGGTCGACCATGCCCGAGGCGATGCCGCCCCAGACGTCGCGGGAGGTCCAGGTGCCGTTGAGCACCTCGCGGGCGCGCTTGGTGTAGAAATCGCCCCACTGGTGGACCACCGCGGTGAGCTGGCTGTCGCCGCCGTACTTGGACATGTCCGAGTGGTAGGCGATGGCGTACTTGTCCCGCTCCGCGGCGGCCTGCACCACCGCATGGGAGTCGGTGTGGTGGGTCACCACGTCCGCGCCCTGATCCATCAGGGTCTCCGCCGCCTGGCGGGCCTTGGCCGGGTCGTACCAGGCGTTGATCCAGATGACGTTGACCGTCGCGTCCGGGTTCACCGAACGGGCGCCGCGGGTGAAGGCGTTGATCGCGCGGACGACCTCCGGGATCGGGAAGGCGGCGACGAAGCCGAGTTTGTTCGTCTCGGTCATCTCGCCGGCGATCATGCCCGCGAGGTAGCGGCCCTCGTAGAGCCGGGGCATGTAGGTGCCGACGTTCTTGGCCCGCTTGTAGCCGGTGGCGTGCTCGAAGACCGTGTTCGGGAACCGCTTGGCGACCTTGATCGTCGGGTTCATGTAGCCGAACGAGGTGGTGAAGATGAGGTCCGCGCCGCCGGAGGCGAGCTGGCGGATCACGCGCTCGGCGTCCGCGCCCTCGGGCACGTTCTCCACGAACTGGGTGGTGACCTTGTCGCCCAGCCGCTCCTCCATGGCCTTGCGGCCCTGGTCGTGCTGGTACGACCAGCCCGCGTCACCGATGGGGCTGACGTAGACGAAGCCCACCTTGATGTGGTCCTTGGGTTTCAGGTCGATGCCGTCCGAGGCGGCCAGCGTGGCTGTGGAGAATGCCGCCGCGGTCAGCCCGGTGGTGAGCGCGAGCAGCGCCCGTTTGAGTCTGCCGTGTCGCATGGATTGCCCTCCTGATGATGCGTCGTCGGCCGCGGCACCGCCGTCAGCCGGTGGCGAAGAACGGTTTGGTGAGCGAGGCCGGGCGGTTGAGCCGCAGCTTCGTCCGGTCCCGCGAGAGTATGACCAGTACCACGATGGTCGCGATATAGGGCAGGCTGGAGAGCGCCTGCGAGGGGATGGGCACGCCCAGCCCCTGCAGCTCGAAGCCCAGCCGCGTGATGCCGCCGAACAGGTAGGCCCCCGCCATCACGCGCCCCGGGCGCCAGGAGGCGAAGACCACCAGCGCCACCGCGATCCAGCCGCGCCCGGCGACCAGCCCCTCCACCCAGAGGTGGGGCTCGACCAGCGACATGTACGCCCCGCCGAGCCCGGCCAGGGCACCGCCGGAGAGCACCGCCAGGTAGCGGATGCCGATCACCCGGTAGCCCATCGCGTGTGCCGATTCCGGTGACTCGCCCACCGCGCGCATCACCAGCCCTGCCCGGGTATGGTAGGTGAAATAGATCACCGCCGCGCCGATCGCGATGCTGAGGTAGACCATCGGGTCCTGCTGAAAGAGGATCGGCCCGAGCACCGGGATGTCGGAGAGCAGCGGGATGTGCAGCTTGGCCAGGCCCTGGATGCCTTCGCCCTCGTAGGGCCGGCCCATGAACGCCGACAGGCCGACGCCGAAGATGGTCAGCGCGAGTCCGGAGGCGACCTGGTTGGCGCGGAAGGTCTGGGTGAGCAGCGCGAACAGCGATGCCATCGCCGCCCCGGCGAGCATGGACACGGCGAAGCCGGCAATCTGGCTGTCGGTCTCGACGAAGGCGATGAAGCCGCTCACCGCCCCCACCAGCATCATGCCCTCGGTGCCGAGGTTGAGCACCCCGGTCTTCTCGGCGAGGAACTCGCCGAGGCCGGCGAGCACCAGCGGCGTGCCCATGACCAGCGTCGCCGCAAGCCAGGTGACGATGTTGAAGCCCGCGATCTCCATCAGTTCGTCCCCTCCTGACTGCGCCGGGCCATGCGTAGGCGGAAATTCACGAAAAAGTCCACGGCGAGGATGAAGAACAGCAGCATCCCCTGGAACACACCGGTAACGGAATCCGGCACCTGCAGTGCGATCTGCGCACTCTCGCCGCCGAGGTAGATCAGTGCCATGAGCAGCCCGGCGAACAGGATGCCCACCGGGTGCAGCCGCCCGAGGTAGGCGACGATGATGGCGGCGAAGCCGTACTCCGGCGAGATGTCCGGCAGCAGCTGGCCGATAGGGCCGGCGACCTCGTTGACGCCGGCGAGCCCGGCGGCGCCGCCACCGATGAGCAGGCTCAGCCAGGTCATGCGCGAGGCGTTGATGCCGGCGTAGTGGGCGGCGTCCGGCGCCAGCCCGGCGGTGCGGATCTGGAAGCCCAGATACAGCCGCGAGAGCAGGAAGTACAGGCCCACAAGCGCACCCAGGGCGATCAGGAACGAGGGGTTCATGCGGATGCCCTCGATCAGTGGCGACCAGGTGGCGGACTCGCTGAACAGCCGGGACTCGGGGAAGCCGAAGCCCTCCGGGTTCTGAAGCGGCCCGTTGACCAGGTAGACCAGCAGCAGCTCGGCGACGTAGACCAGCATCAGGCTGACCAGGATCTCGCTGGTGTTGAAGCGCGTGCGCAGCAGCGCGGGGATCGCCGCCCAGGCCATGCCGCCGAGGGTGCCGGCGAGGAGCATCAGCGGCAGCACCCACCAGGCGTCGACGCCGTGGAAGACCAGCGCCACGGTACCGCCGCAGATGCCGCCGAGCACCAGCTGGCCCTCGGCGCCGATATTCCACACACCGGCGCGGAAGCCCACGGTCAGGCCCGCGGCGATCAGGATCAGCGGTGCGGCCTTGATGGTGAGCTCACCGAGCCCGTAGAGGCTGTTCACGGGCTGGATGAAGAACACGTAGAAGGCGTTGAGCGGGGCCTTGCCGAGGGCGGCGAAGATCACCAGCCCGAAGGCGAGGGTCAGCGCGCCGGCGATCAGCGGCGCCGCGTAGAGCATGGCCCGGGAGGGCTCGGGGCGTTTCTCGAACTTAAGCGACATCATGCGCGCCCTCCCGCGTCGAGCCGCCGTCCGCGCCCGGGAACAGTCCGCCCATCCAGCGGCCGACCTCCTCGTAGGACGTCTCCGCCACCGGTTTCGCCGGCGACAGGTGGCCGTTGAAGATCACCGCCACCCGGTCGCTGATCTCGAAGAGCTCGTCCAGGTCCTCGGAGAAGACCAGCAGGGCGCAGCCCTGCGCGCGCAGGTCCACCAGCGCCTGGTGGATGGCCGCGGCGGCGCCCACGTCCACGCCCCAGGTGGGCTGGCCCGCGATCAGTACCCGCGGGTGCTGCTCGATCTCGCGGCCGACGATGAACTTCTGCAGGTTGCCGCCGGAGAGGCTGCGCGCCTGGGCATCCACGCTCGGCGTGCGCACGTCGAAGCGCTCGCGGATGCGTTCGGCCAGCTGCCGGGCACGGGCGAAACGGATGAAGCCTCGTCCCACAAGACCCTGGTAGGCGCCGGTGAGCAGGGTGTTCTCCACCAGGTCCATGTCCGGCACGGAGCCTCGGCCGAGACGTTCCTCCGGCACGAAGGCGATACCGCGGCGGCGGCGCTCGGCGGGGTCGAGGCCGCCCACGGCCTCGTCGCCGAGGCGGATGCGGGTGGGATCCCCGCTGGTGTCCTCGCCGGAGAGCAGCCGCATCAGCTCCGCCTGGCCGTTGCCGGACACCCCGGCGATACCCATGACCTCGCCGCCGTGCACGTCCAGGTTCATGTCCACCAGGCTCACGCCGAAGGGGTCGTCGGTGGGTCGTGAGAGCCCGTCGAGGCGGAGCACCGGCGCCGGTGTGGGGGTACTCGCCGGACGCTCGGCGCGGGGGATTTCGCTGCCGATCATCATCTCCGCGAGTGAGTGCGGCGTCTCCTCGCGGGGGTCGCAGTGGGCGGAGACGCGCCCGTGGCGGAGTACCGTCGCCGACTCGCAGAGCTGCTGGATCTCGGCGAGCTTGTGACTGATGTAGAGGATGCTGATGCCCTCGTCACGGAGCTGGCGCAGGGTCGTGAACAGCCGCTCGATCTCGGTCGGCGTGAGCACCGAGGTGGGCTCGTCCATGATCAGCAGTCCGGGGTGCTGGAGCAGGCAGCGCACGATCTCCACGCGCTGGCGCTCGCCCACGGAGAGCTTGAGCACGGTGCGTCGCGGGTCCAGCGGCAGGCCATACAGCTCGGAGACCTCTACGATGCGGTCGTCGAGGTTGCGCGGATCATCGTTCACGTCCTCGAGGCCCAGGGCGATGTTCTCGGCGATGGTCAGGGTCTCGAACAGCGAGAAGTGCTGGAAGACCATGCCGATGCCCAGGTGGCGCGCCTGCGCCGGGGTGGCGATGGTAACCGGGTCGCCCTCCCAGTGGATGCGGCCTTCGTCGGGCTGGTGAACGCCGTACATGCACTTCACCAGCGTGCTCTTGCCGGCGCCGTTCTCGCCCAGCAGTGCGTGGATCTCCCCGGGCATCACCCGGAGGTCGACGTCCTCGTTGGCCACCACGCCCGGGAAGCGCTTGGTCACGCCCTCCAGCTCCAGACGCGGTATCACGGGCCGGTCCGCGGCGTCATGCGCCGTTGCATTCATGATCGAGTGTGCTCCCCGTTTCGTGCCCCGTTATGCCCCGCACTGGTGATACGGGTGCCCACGGCTGGTGCAGCCATCCGTTAGTGTGCCCGTTTCAGTGCGTTCGTCCAGTTGTCTACGAGGTCTGCCCGTAAAAGTAAGCATGATGCATGCCATGTTGTCCCCAGTTGTGGTCCGGGAATGGTTCGGAACATGGCGAACAGGGAGTGGTAATCCCGTTGCGGGGTACGCGGGCGTTCATGGCTCTCCTCCGGTGGCCGCGGGTGCGGCGCACAATTGTTGTCTCTCTGGGTGACAGGTTGTCTCTATTATTCTTTCAATCTGGTCGACAATTAGTCGCCGTGATTGGTTACACATAAAACTGGCCGCGTGTGCAGCCAAAGTCAACCATCAATGGGAGGGGGTGCCGGAGTGAGGGGCGGGAAGGCAGGCGGCGGGGCCCGCAAGGGGCCCCGCCGGGGGCGTGGCTCAGGAGTCGTCGGTCTCCAGGCCGAGCTTGGAGGTGTCGACACGGCGCAGTGCGAAGTCCGTGTAGGCGAGCTCGTTGGTGCCGTGCCAGGCGTACTGGCTGTCGCGGAAGTCCTTCCAGTGCTTGTAGACCTTGGCCCAGGTCTTGTTCTCCGCGGCCATGCCCTCGTACATCTCGAAGGCGTTCTTCTGCGCCGCCGCCATGATCTCGTCGCTGAACTTGCGCAGCTTCACGCCCCGCTCGACGAGCTTGTTGAGCGCGATGGGGTTGAGATAGTCGTAGTGGGCGACCATGCGCACGTTGGAGTCGGCCGCCGCGATCCGGATCGCCTCCTTGTAGGAGTCCGGGAGCTTGTCGTAGGCGTCCTTGTTCACGTAGATCGAGAACATGGCGCTCGGCTCCCACCAGGACGGATAGTAGTAGTTCTTGGCGACCTGCCAGAAGCCCAGACGCTCGTCGTCGTAGGGGCCGACGAACTCGGTGGCGTCGATCACGCCGCGCTCCAGCGCCGGATAGATCTCCGCGGCCGCGAGGGTCTGCACGTTGACCCCGAGGCTGGACATGATCTTGCCGCCGAAGCCGGGGATGCGCATCTTCAGGCCCTTGAGGTCGGCCAGGCCGTCGACACGCTTGCGGAACCAGCCGCCCATCTGCGTGGTGGTGTTGCCGCCGGGGAAGGCCTTGATGTTGAAGTTCGAGAAGACCTCGTTGTTCAGCAGCTCGCTGCCGCCGCCGTAGTACATCCACGCGTTCTGCATGCGGGTGGTCATGCCGAAGGGAATGGCGGTGTCCAGCGCCAGGGTCGGCTCCTTGCCTACGTAGTAGTAGGACGCCGTGTGGCCCATCTCCGCGGTGCCGGACTGGCAGGCGTCGAGGACCTGGAGGCCGCCGACGAGCTCGCCCGCGGCGTAGGTGCGTACGTCGAAGCGGCCCTCGGTGAGCATGGACAGGCGCTTGCAGAAGTCCTCGGCGCCGCCGTAGAGGGTCTCGAGGCTGGTCGGCCAGCTCGTGGCCATGCGCCAGCGGATGCGCGGGCCCTGGGCGTGGACGTACGGGGCGCCGACGGCGGCGGCGCCGGCCACCGCGCCGGCACCGGCGGACTTGACGAAGTCACGACGTTTCATGAGAGCTCTCCTCGTCGGGTTGTTGTGCGGCCACCCCCCTCGGATGGCCGCGTCAGTAGCCTGAGTACGGCACCAGCCACGTCACCAGTGACGGGAACACGATGACCAGCGTCAGGGCGATGATCTGTATCGCGATAAACGGCACCACGCCGCGGTAGATCTCGGTGGTGCGCACGTTCGCCGGGGTGACGCCGCGCAGGTAGAACAGCGAGAACCCGAACGGCGGCGTGAGGAACGAGGTCTGCAGGTTCATGGCGATGATCACGCCGAACCAGACCAGATTGATGTCCAGCCGGGCGGCTGCCGGCACCAGCAGCGGCAGCACGATGAAAGCGATCTCGAAGAAGTCGATGAAGAAGCCCAGGCCGAAGACCACCAGGTTGGCGATGATCAGGAAGCCGATCTCGCCGCCGGGCAGGTTGGTGAGCAGGTCCTCGATCCACATGTCGCCGTAGAAGCCCCGGAACACCAGGCTGAACGCCCGCGAGCCCACCAGGATGAAGATCACCATGGAGGTGAGCTTGGCCGTGGACTGCATGGTGCCGTTGAGCGCGGTCAGGGTCAGGCGGCGGTTGAGCGCGGCCAGCACCATCGCGCCGACCGCACCGAACGCGCCCGCCTCGGTGGGCGTGGCGATGCCCGCGAAGATGGTCCCGAGCACCACCACGATCAGCACCAGCGGCGGGATCATCACGAACCCGACCCGCAGCAGCAGCGCGGGGATATTGTCGGGGCGGTCCTCCGGCGGCAGCGCCGGCGCCGCCGCCGGCCGCAGGGTGGCGACCGCGCCGGCGTAGATCGCGTACATGCACGCCAGTGCCACGCCGGGCAGCAGCGAGCCGCGGAACATGTCGCCCACGGACACGCCGATCTGGTCGGCGAGCACGATCAGCACGATGCTCGGCGGGATCACCTGCCCGAGTGTGCCCGACGCGGCGATCACGCCGGTGGAGAGGCTGCGCGAGTAGCCGTAGCGCAGCATCACCGGCAGCGAGATCAGGCCCATGGCGACTACCGTCGCGCCGACCACGCCGGTGGCCGCGGCGAGCAGCGTGCCTACGACGATCACCGACAGTGCGAGTCCGCCGCGAACCGGGCCGAAAAGCTGACCCATGGTCTTGAGCAGGTCCTCGGCCAGGCCGGAGCGCTCCAGCATGGTGCCCATGAAGATGAAGTACGGCACCGCCAGCAGGGTGTAGTTCTCCATGATGGAGAAGATCCCCTGGGGCAGGGCGGTGAGCAGGTTGGGTCCGAAGGCGTCGGCCCAGAAACCGACGGGGACGAAGGCCATGGCCGCGCCGGCCAGCGCGAAGGCCACCGGGTAGCCGGAGAAGATGAACACCAGCGCGACGAGGAACAGGAACCCGGCGTAATACTCAATGATCATGGCACGTCCGTCCCGTGGGTCGCCTCGTCCTCACCCTCGGCCGCTTCGCTGTCGTCGAACAGCCGTTTGCGGTGGCCGGTGAGCACTGCCCCCGACTTGACCGCCTGCGAGAACCCCTGGAGGAGGAGGAGCACGAAGGCCACGGGTACCACCGTCTTGATCGGGTAGCGGGCCAGTCCGCCGGGGTTGCCCGAGCTCTCCCAGGTCTGCCAGGACAGTGCCGCCCACTTGGTGGACAGCCAGATCACGAGCATGCAGAAGGGGATCAGGAAGAGCACGCTGCCGAGGAAGTCCACCCATGCCTTGCCGCGCTCGGAGAGCCGGCCGTAGAGGACGTCCACGCGGACGTGGCCGTCGCTGGAGAGCGTGTGCCCGGCGCCGAGGAGGAAGACGATCCCGAACAGGTACCACTGCGCCTCGAGGTAGGCGTTCGAGGCGAGGTTCTCGCCGATGTAAGAACCGAGGTAGCGTACCGAGGCGTTGTATACGCCGATGAGGATCATCGCCAGGGCGAGCCAGTAGACCGCACGGCCTATCCAGCGGTTGAGGCAGTCGATCCCCCCGGCGATTCTGAGCAGAAACCGCATTCAGGCTCCCTTGCTGGCGGGTGGACCGGGTGGGTACGCCCCGCCGATTGTCGTTATCCCGCTGCCAGCAGCCGTGCCCGTCGTGGATCGGCACGCGGGCGCACGCGCGCTGGTCGGACCAATCGAGCGGCCAACGCTAGCGAGCGGTCCGCAAGGCGTCAAGCTGCAACGCAGCAGTCTACCAGCGCAGCAGCTCCCAGCGGTGGATGTCCGGGGCGTCCAGGTTTTCCGGCGGGCGGTCGTTGAGGCGGCCGTCGCCGTTGCTGTCGTAGAGGTAGTAGGCGGGGCCCGTGCGCGGATCGATACGCACCGCGTAGACGCGCCCGTTGACGCTGTACTCGCGGATCTCCGCCCAGGGGCGGGAGATGATCTGCACGCCCGGTTCGATTTCCTCGCCCTTGGTCAGCGCCTCCGGCGGCGGCGGGGCGACGATGTTCGGCTTGGATTTGCCCTGCTCGTCAGCGGCGTGGGCCGCGCCGGCGAACACGGCGGCGGCGATCAGCAGGGCGGGCCAGAATGCACGCATGCGCGCTCCTTGTTTACAGGTCGAGGAGGATGTCCGTCTCCGCCTGGGACGGCTCGAAGCCGCGATTCTCGTAGTGGTCGAAGATGGCGTCCACCACGGCCTGCGGCTCGTCGATGATCTGGAACAGATCCATGTCGTCCGGGTTGATGGTGCCCTCGGCGATCAGGCTGTCCCGGAACCAGTCCACCAGGCCGCGCCAGTAATCGGCACAGACCAGGATGATCGGGATCCGCCGGGTCTTGCCGGTCTGCACCAGCGTGAGGATCTCGGCGAGCTCGTCCAGGGTGCCAAAGCCGCCGGGCAGGACCACGTACGCAGAGGCGTACTTGACGAACATCACCTTCCGCGAGAAGAAGTGGCGGAAGTTCAGCGCGATGTCCTGGTAGGGGTTGCCTACCTGCTCCTGCGGCAGCTGGATGTTGAGGCCGATGCTCGGTGACTTGCCGGCGAACGCCCCCTTGTTGGCGGCCTCCATGATCCCGGGGCCGCCGCCGCTGACCACCGAGAAGCCGGCGTCCGAGAGGGCGCGGGCGATGTCCTCGGCGAGGCGGTAACGCGGGTTGTCCGGCGGGGTGCGCGCCGAGCCGAACATGCTCACCGACGGCTTGATGCGGGCCAGCCGCTCGAAGCCCTCCACGAACTCCGCCATGATCTGGAAGATCTTCCACGACTCCCGGGTCATCACGGAGTCGTTGACCTGGGAGCGTTCACGCTGCTCGAGGGATTCCCATCGCTTGTGCGTCAAGATCGCCTCTCCCCGCATCCGGGCCCATGGGTGTCCGGCCATCGGCGGCCGGCAGCGGCGCCGGCCGGCGCCGCGCCTTCACTGTAACCCCGGGTGCGCTCTTGTACCATATGGCCTCCATGATACGACCGCCGAACGGGAACGCGCATGAGTGACCACCCTCCCCTCATCCTGGTGGACGGCTCGTCCTACCTCTACCGCGCCTACCATGCGCTGCCGCCCCTCTCCACCGCGGACGGCACCCCGACCGGGGCCATCTACGGCGTGGTGAACATGCTGCGCAAGCTCCTCGCGGAGTATCCGGACAGCCCGGTGGGGGTGGTCTTCGACGCGCCGGGGCGGACCTTCCGCGACGAGCTCTTCGAGGAATACAAGGCCAACCGCCCGCCCATGCCCGACGACCTGCGCAGCCAGCGCCAGCCCCTCGCGGAGATCGTCGAGGCCATGGGGCTGCCGCACATCGAGATCGCCGGCGTGGAGGCGGACGACGTCATCGGCACGCTGGCGGCCCAGGCCCACGCGGCGGGCCGGGGCCTGCTGGTCTCCACCGGCGACAAGGACATGGCGCAGCTGGTCAGCGAGCACGTGACCCTGCTCAACACCATGTCCGGCACGGTGCTGGACGTCGCCGGCGTGGAGGAGAAGTTCGGCGTCACCCCCGGGCAGATCATCGACTACCTCGCCCTGGTCGGCGATACCTCGGACAACATCCCCGGTGTCCCCGGCGTGGGCCCGAAGACCGCGGTGGCCCTGCTCGCCCACTTCGGCGACCTGGACGCCCTTTACGCCCGCCTCGACGAGGTCGCCGAGGTGAAGGTCCGCGGGGCCAAGGGCCTCGGCGCCAAGCTGGAGGCCAACCGTGAGCAGGCGTTCCTCTCACGGGATCTCGCGACCATCCGCTGTGACCTGACGCTGGATGTCCGCCCGGAGACCATCGGCCGCGGCGAGCCGGACACCGCCCGGCTTGCCGAGCTGTACCGCCGCTACGAGTTCGGCCGCTGGCTCGACGAGCTGCTCGCCGACGCCCCGGAGGCGGAGGACGGGGATGCGCGCGGCGCGGACAAGGCCGATTACCAGTGCGTGCGCGACGAGCCCGCGCTTGACGCGTGGCTGCGGCGGCTGGAGGCGGCGGAGTGCTTCGCCTTCGACCTGGAGACCGACAGCCTCGCCTACATGGATGCCGCCATCGTCGGCCTGTCCTTCGCCGTTACCCCGGGGGAGGCCGCCTACGTGCCGGTGGCCCACAGCACGGACGACGCCGACGGCCAGCTCCCCCGCGAGACGGTCCTGGCACGCCTGCGCCCGCTGCTCGAGGACGACAGCCACGCCAAGGTGGGCCAGAACCTCAAGTACGACATGTCCGTGCTCGCCCGCTACGGCATCACCCTGCGGGGCGTGCGCTTCGACACCATGCTGGAGTCCTATTGCCTCGACTCCACGGCGACCCGCCACGACATGGACTCGCTGGCGCAGAAATACCTCGGCCACCGGACCATCAAGTTCGAGGAGGTCGCCGGCAAGGGCGTCAAGCAGCTGACCTTCGACCAGGTCGAGGTGGCCACCGCCACCGACTACGCCGCCGAGGATGCGGACATCACCCTGCGCCTGCACGAGACCCTGTGGCCGCGCCTGGAGGCGCTGCCCGGTCCGGCCGCGGTGTTCCGCGACATCGAGATGCCGTTGCTACCGGTGCTCTCGCGCATGGAGCGCACCGGCGTGCGCGTCGACCGCGAGCTGCTCGCGCGCCAGAGCGGCGAGCTCGCCGAGCAGATGGCCACCATCGAGGGCCAGGCCTTCGATGCCGCGGACGGCGAGTTCAACCTCTCCTCGCCGAAGCAGATCCAGGAGATCCTCTTCGAGCGCCAGGGCCTGCCGGTGCTGCAGAAGACCCCCAAGGGCCAGCCCTCCACCGCGGAGTCGGTGCTCGAGGAGCTCGCCGCCCGCGGCCACGAGCTCCCGCGGCTGATCCTCGAGCACCGGGGCCTGGCCAAGCTCAAGTCGACCTACACCGACAAGCTGCCGCGACTGATCCACCCGCGCACCGGCCGGGTGCACACCTCCTTCCACCAGGCGGTGGCCGCCACCGGGCGGCTGTCCTCCTCGGACCCGAACCTCCAGAACATCCCGGTGCGCACGCCGGAGGGCCGGCGCATCCGCCGGGCGTTCATACCCCGGGAGGGCTGCCGGCTGATGGCCGCGGACTATTCCCAGGTGGAGCTGCGCATCATGGCCCACCTCTCCGGCGACGAGGGGCTCACCCGGGCGTTCGCCGAGGGCGCGGACATCCACCGCGCCACCGCCGCCGAGGTCTTCGGTGCCGAGCCCGCGGCGGTGACCGACGAGCAGCGCCGCGCCGCCAAAGCGATCAACTTCGGGCTGATCTACGGGATGTCCGCCTTTGGCCTGGCCCGCCAGCTCGGCATCGAGCGCGCCGACGCCCAGACCTACGTGGACCGCTACTTCGAGCGCTACCCCGGTGTGCGCGCGTTCATGGAGCGCACCCGGGAGCAGGCCCGGGAGCAGGGCTACGTCGAGACCGTCTTCGGCCGGCGGCTCTACCTCCCGGAGATCAACAGCCGCAACGGCCAGCGCCGCCAGTACGCCGAGCGCACCGCCATCAACGCGCCCATGCAGGGCACCGCCGCGGACATCATCAAACGCGCCATGATCGTGGTGGACGACTGGCTCGGCCGCGAGCACGACGACGTGTACATGGTCATGCAGGTGCACGACGAGCTGGTCTTCGAGGTGCCCGAGGCCAAGACCGACGCGGTGGCGGAGCGGGTCAGCGAGGCGATGCGCCAGGCGGCGGCGCTGAACGTGCCCCTGGAGGTGGATGTCGGCGTGGGCGAGAGCTGGGAGGCGGCGCACTGACGGCATCCGCTCCGGGCGGTCGCGCGATTCCGACAAGTGGCGTGAAAAACCGTCGCGGCGCGCTGGAACCCCGGCGTGGATGTGCTGTCATTACAAGTGCGCCAGTGCCCGGCGCGGCTCACGTCTCACCCATTCCCACGGGTGCGTGAGCCTCTACCGGCCCGGTCCTGCCCCCAAGCCCGGGTCGCTTGCCCCGAGCCGCCATCCCCCATGGTGCTCGGGGTCTTTTATTTTCGGGCATTTATGTACGGGGCCGGGGAGCTCCTCCATGCCGCCGGCGTCGCCGGACAACCCCGATCCCGGATCGGTCGACTACGCGCGGCAACCGACGGTCGCGGTGGTGTGTCGCCCCGCATGCCGGGGCCCGTCGCTGGGGCGGGGGTGTCGCGCGCCTGTGGCGTCCGGTCCGCACGAACGCTCGACCGCTCTCCCCTTCCGTGGGCCGGCGGGTTCCCCTGTAACCGCTATTTTTGTACCCGTGATTGTCGATTGCCTTCGAGCAACCGGTCGATGGCAGATTCGGCGCGACGTCGGCTGCCGGGAGCAGCCGACCCAAGGGAGGGGCCGAACCGCCGCGATCCCGGGTACGTCGGTCGTTCCCGGCAACCGACAGCCACGGCGGTGTCGCCCGGCATGCACGGGCAGGGGGCGCCGGGTGCCCGTCGGTAGGCCCCCGCGTAGGTTGTGCGCCGCAGGCGTGCAACGTCCCGCACGGATGTCGGGCACCACCTGCGGCCATGCGGAACGTGCCGGATGCCGGTGTCATCGCGGCCATGAACAGGCCTGTGGTCGATGGAGGCCGGCGACAGTGCCTGCTTCCCGCTCACCACCGGCGAGCTCTTCCCGGCAAAGTGCGGTGACCCCTTTATCCGGGTTCCGGCACTTCCGCGTCACCGGCGTCCGTGAGCCATTCGTCCAGTCGGGCGTGCAGCTCGTCCACGCCGGTGGCCTTCGCCGCCGAGAACAGCTGTGCGCTGGTCTCGGGGTAGTCGCGGTCGAGCGCGGCGCGCACCCGTTGCAGGGTGTTCATCGCCGGGCCGCGCTTGAGCTTGTCCGCCTTGGTGAGCAGCACGTGCGCCGGCAGTCCCGCCTGGATGCACCACTCGAGCATCTGCCGGTCGTAGTCGGTCAGCGGGTGGCGCACATCCATGATCACCACCAGCCCGCGCAGGCTCACGCGCTCGGCAAAGTAGCGCGGCAGTGCCTCCTGCCAGTGCACGCGCACGCGCTGGGGAACCTTGGCGTAGCCGTAGCCGGGGAGGTCTATGAGCCGCAGTGTGCCCTCGTCGTTCAGCGGGAAGACATTGATCGCCTGGGTCCGCCCCGGCGTCTTGCTGGTGCGTGCCAGTGACTTCTGCCCGGTGAGGGTGTTGATGGCGCTGGACTTGCCGGCGTTGGAGCGTCCGGCGAAGGCGACCTCGGCCCCGGAGTCCGGTGGCAGGTGCGTGACGTCCGGCGCGCTCAGCAGGAAGCGGGCCTTGCGGTAGAGCGGATTCATGCCAGGTTCCACGGTTGCCGGCGACGGCGTGACGGGGCGGGATTGTCGCAGATGCGCAGCACGGGCGCCACGGCGCCAAATTGACCCCTCGGGGGGCGGCTGGTATAACGTCCCGTGCCTTTTCCCGGGGGCCCGGAGCGCCATATCGTGCAGGTGAACCGGTCGACTACCCGCACCCCCGGACGAGTCCAGCCGGTATAGGAGAAAGCTGCATCATGATCAACAGCCGGTTGCTAGCCGTGTTCGCCTCGCTCCTACTGCTCGCGGGCGGCCTCGCGCACGCGGAGGGCGATCCCCAGGCGGGCAAGTCCAAGGCCGGGGCCTGTGCGGCCTGCCACGGTCCGGACGGTAACAGCAACAGCCCGCAGTTCCCGAACCTGGCGGGTCAGCATGCCGATTACGTCTACGCCCAGCTCAAGCACTTCAAGAGCGGCGAGCGGCAGAACGCCATCATGGCCGGGCAGGTGGCGAACCTCTCCGATCAGGACATGCAGGATCTCGCGGCGTACTTCTCCTCCCTCTCCATGGAGGTCAACGCCGCCGACAAGTCCCTGGCCGATCAGGGCGAGCACATCTGGCGTGGTGGCGTGCCGGAGCGTAACGTGCCGGCCTGCAGCGGCTGCCACGGGCCCACCGGCGCCGGCATGGAGGGCGCGGGCTATCCCAGGATCGGCGGTCAGAAGGCGACCTATCTGGTGACCCAGCTTCAGGCATACAGTGCCGGCAAGCGCAGTGGCTACCCCAAGGCGGAGATCATGACCGCCGTTGCCTCGCGTCTTAGTGACGACCAGATCAAGGCCGTGGCGTCGTTCGCCTCGGGGCTGTACCGCAAGACGGACGGTGAGTCCGCCTCCGGCGAGTGATCCGGAGGCCGCGTTCGGTGAACGTGACGAAAGGGGGCGGTCCGGTGGCCGCCCCCTTTTGCGTCCGGGGCTCCCGTCGCGGCTGGACGGGAACTGTCGGCGGATGACACGGTCTCCTGCATGAACCGCGCTTGTGAGACGACAACAAGGGGGACGCTCTTGATGGCACGGTGGATGATGACGATGCTTGCGGCGCTGGTGCTGGGCACCGGCAGCGCGATGGCCGCGCCCCAGGCGGGCAATGAGTACCGGGTGCTGGATCAGCCACAGCCCGTCGAGACCGAGGGCGGTGTGCAGGTCCGCGAGTTCTTCTCCTATGGCTGCCCGCACTGCAACGACTTCCATCCGCTGCTCGCCGACTGGCAGGAGCGCATGGGTGACAGGATCGCGCTGGAGCACGTGCCGGTGAGCTTCGGCCGCGACTCCTGGAAGCTGCTCGCCAAGGCGTTTTACGTGGCCCAGGTGCTCGGCGTGCTCGACACGACCCACGACGCCGTGTTCAAGGCCATCCACGAGGACGGCCGGCGCTTCTCCAGCCCGGAGGACATCGCTGACTTCTACGGCGAGCTCGGTGTGGACCGGGACAAGGCGCTGGACGCGTTCGACTCCTTCGCGGTGACCATGAAGATGCGCCGCGCCGAGCGCCTGGCCCGAGAGTACCGGATCCAGGGCACTCCGACGCTGACCGTGGCCGGGCAGTACGTGATCGACGTGCGCGCCGCCGGCGGCCAGGCGGGTATGCTCGACGTCGCCAGCTACCTCGTGGAGCGCGAGCGCTCCGGCGATTGAGCGTGGATGCCGCAGAGCCTGCAGCACGCGTCCCCCCGCCCGCCGGGACGGCCGGGGGGAGCGTGTTGCGGCTGATGAGTTACAACATCCAGACCGGCATCGAGACGCGTTTCTACCATCACTACCTCACCCGCGGGTGGCGCCACGTGCTGCCCCACGATTCCCGCGCCGGGAATCTCGAGCGCATCGGCGAGATCGTGCGCGGCTTCGACATCGTCGGCCTCCAGGAGATTGACGCCGGCAGCCTGCGCAGTGGTTTCGTCAACCAGACCGGTTTCCTCGCCGAAGCCGCGGGCTTTCCCTACTGGCATTTCCAGACCAACCGCCGCATCGGCCGCATCGCCAGGCACAGCAACGGGGTGCTCTCGCGTTTCCGGCCCCTGGAGGTGCGCGCACACAAGCTCCCGGGCATGATCCCGGGCCGGGGGGCGCTGATCCTGCGCTTCGGCGGTCCGGGAGAAAGCCTGGACGTGGTGCTGCTGCACCTGGCCCTGGGCCGGCGTGCGCGGCTGCGTCAGCTCGCCTACATCGCCGAGCTGGTCAACCGCAACCGGCACACCATCGTCATGGGCGATCTCAACTGCCTGTCGGACAGCCCGGAGCTGCAGTTGCTATGCGGGCACACGGACCTGCGCGAGCCGCTTCACGACCTGCCCACCTACCCGAGCTGGCGCCCGCGGCGCAATATCGACCACATCCTCGTGTCCTCCTCGTTGAAGGTCCGTTCGGCGGAGGTGCTGGACTATCCGCTGTCAGACCACCTCCCCATCACCATGGAAGTGGTGCTGCCGCCGGAGATCGTGCTGGTGGGCTGAGTCGCGGGAGACGGGCAAAAAAAAGCCGACCTGTAGAAGGTCGGCCAAGAGGAGGAGAGACAGATGTAACGGCCGCGCCGTTACGATGGGATGCATCATAATCGTCCCCACCCGGACTGAAAACCGGGGTTGAAGGCATAGGTATTGTGCCTCTCGGTTGAAAATCTCCGTCTTTGCCGACCAGAGGGAACCTCGCGGCCCTCCGGGTGGTCCCTCCGTAAGACGGGCGGGTGTTCATCGACACGCCCGGCGAGGCGATGCAAAATAGCGGGCTTGACAGCGCGCGGCGCAGGGTGGGGCATTCCCCGGGCCGCGCCGGCCGTACGGACAGTGAACTACCCGACTGTGACAATGACGCGGCGGCTCGCCGAATCTCCGGAGGAATAAACCATGTGGACGTGGTTCCATCGCTTGGGATCGCCGCCGTATTTCTACGAGTGGGCTGGGCGATGGGCGCCGCGTATCGGCGTGCTTGCCGCGTTGCTGTTTGCCTGGGGGCTTTACGACGGGCTCGTGCTCGCGCCGACGGACTACAAGCAGGGCGAGAGCTACCGGATCATCTTCATCCACGTCCCGGCGGCGTGGATGTCCATGATGGTTTACGTGACCATGGCGGTAAGCGCGGCCATCGGGCTCATCTGGCGGATGAAGGTCGCGGAGGTCATGGCGCGGGCCGCGGCGCCTCTGGGGGCATGGTTCACCGTCCTCGCGCTGGTCACCGGTTCCCTGTGGGGCAAGCCCATGTGGGGGACCTGGTGGGTCTGGGACGCGCGTCTGACCTCCGAGCTGCTGCTGCTCTTCCTCTATCTCGGCTATATCGCGCTCAACGCCGCCATCGAGGAGCCGCGTCAGGCGGCCCGGGCCTCGGCAGTGCTGGCGGTGGTCGGCGTGGTGAACATCCCGATCATCCATTTTTCGGTGGAGTGGTGGAACACCCTGCATCAGGGGCCGACGGTCACCCGTCTCGACGCCCCGGCCATAAATATCGCCATGTTCTTGCCCTTGATCACCATGGCGCTGGCCTTCATGGCGTATTTTGCCGCGGTCTGGTTGATGCGCGCCCGGGGTGAGCTGCTCGAACGCGAGCGGCGCAGCCGCTGGGTGCAGCGTGTCGTCGCGGAGGAGTCCGGATGAACGAGTTCCTGGAAATGGGCGGCTACGCCGCCTACGTCTGGCCGTCCTACGGCCTGGCGCTGGTGGTCCTGGTGGGCAACTGGCTGGTGGCGCTGCGCCGCCGCCGGGCGGTGGTCCGCCGGCTGGCGAGGAGGCAGCAGCGATGAAACCGGCACGCCGCAATCGCCTGATCCTCGTGCTGCTGCTGGTAGGCGGCGTGGGCGTGGCCGTCGCGCTCATGCTCTCGGCGTTCCGCGAGAACATGCTCTATTTCTATCCGCCGAGCCAGGTGGTCTCCGGCGAGGCACCCACGGGCTACCCCTTCCGCATGGGCGGCATGGTGGCCGATGGCAGCGTGCGCCACGGGGAGGGCGTCAACGTCCACTTCCAGGTCACCGACGGCGGCGCCTCGGTGCCGGTGCGCTACGAAGGCGTGCTGCCCGACCTCTTCGGCGAAGGCCAGGGCGTGGTCGTGCGCGGCCGGCTCTCCGCCGACGGCACGTTCACTGCCGAGGAGGTGCTCGCCAAGCACGACGAGAACTACATGCCGCCGGAGGTGGCCGACGCCATGAAGGACGGCAAGGCCGCGCAGACCGTCAGCGAGGGGGGTGAATGATTCCCGAGTTCGGACAGTTCGCGCTCGCGCTCGCACTGGCGCTGGCGCTGGTGCAGGCGGTCGTGCCCATGGCCGGTGCCGCCCGCGGCCGCGTTGCCTGGATGGCGGCGTCGCGCTCCATCGCCGCCGGTCAGTTCGTGTTTCTCCTCGCCGCCTTCGTCTGCCTGGCGTGGTCGTTCTATGCCAACGACTTCTCCGTGCTCTACGTGGCGAACAATTCCAACACCGCCCTGCCGTGGTACTACCGCCTGTCCGCGGTATGGGGCTCCCACGAGGGCTCGCTGCTGCTGTGGGCGCTGATCCTGGCCGCATGGACCCTGGCGGTGGCCGCGTTCAGCCGCGAGCTGCCGCTGGCGTTCACGGCACGGGTGATCGGCGTGCTCGGGGCGGTGAGCTTCGGCTTCCTGCTGTTCACCATCCTCACCTCCAACCCCTTCACCCGGCTGGCACCGGCGGCTGCCGAGGGGCGGGACCTCAATCCGCTGCTCCAGGATCCGGGACTGATTTTCCACCCGCCGATGCTCTACATGGGATACGTCGGGTTCTCCGTCGCGTTTGCCTTCGCCATCGCGGCGCTGATCGGCGGTCGCCTGGATGCCGCGTGGGCGCGCTGGGCCCGGCCGTGGACCACCACCGCGTGGATCTTCCTGACCCTGGGCATCACCCTCGGGAGCTGGTGGGCGTACTACGAGCTCGGCTGGGGCGGCTGGTGGTTCTGGGACCCGGTGGAGAATGCCTCGTTCATGCCCTGGCTGGTGGGCACGGCGCTGATCCACTCCCTGGCGGTTACCGAGAAGCGCGGGGCGTTCCGGAGCTGGACGGTGCTGCTCGCGATCTTCGCGTTCTCGCTGTCACTGCTGGGCACGTTCCTGGTGCGCTCCGGGGTGCTCAACTCCGTGCACGCCTTCGCCACCGATCCGCAGCGGGGCATGTTCATCCTCGCGCTGCTGGTGATCGTGGTCGGCACCTCGCTGGCGATCTATGCGTGGCGGGCGCCGCGGCTCGCCGGCGGCGGGCGCTTCGAGCTGCTCTCCCGGGAGACGCTGCTGCTGCTCAACAACGCGGTGCTCACCGTGGCCGCGGCCACGGTGCTCGCCGGCACGCTCTACCCCATGGCGACGGACGCCCTCGGGCTTGGCAAGATCTCGGTGGGTCCGCCGTACTTCAACACCGTGTTCATCCCCCTGATGCTCCCGCTGCTGGCGCTGCTCGGGGTCGGCGTGCTGGTCCGCTGGAAGCGCCACGATGCCCGCGGGCTGCTGCACACCCTGCGCTGGGCGGCGCTGGCCGCGGTGATCGCGGCGGTGGTGACCGCGTGGTGGTTCACGGGCATGCATCCGATGGGCGTGCTGGGCGTGGCGCTCGCGATCTGGATGCTGTGGGCCAGCGTGCAGGCGGTGATCGAGCGCGTGCGTGGCCGCCGGGACCGGGTGCGCGCCCTGCGCGGGATCCCCCGCGGGTTCTGGGGCATGACCCTGGCGCATACCGGCCTTGCGGTGTTCGTCCTCGGTGTCAGCGCGGTGGGCAACTTCGACTGGCACAGCACGCTCCGCCTCGCCCCCGGGGAGTCCTACCAGGCCGCGGGCTACACCTGGCGGCTGGAGGACGTCTCCACGGTGGAGGGGCCGAACTATACGGCCAAGCAGGGTACGGTGGTGATCTCGCGTGACGGTGAGGTGGTTACCACCCTGTACCCGCAGAAGCGTCGCTACCCGTCCTCCGGGATGCGCGTGATGACCGAGGCGGGGATCGACGGCGGCCTTGTCCGGGATCTCTTCGTCGCCCTCGGCAAGCCCCGCGAGGACGGCAGCTGGACACTGCGCGTGCAGTACAAGCCCATGCTCCGCTGGGTCTGGTACGGGGCGCTGATCATGGCCGTCGGTGGTCTTCTCGGTGCCACCGATCCGCGTTACCGCCGTCTGCTCGATCGCGAGCGCCGGGCGGCGCTGGCCCGCGGCGAGGTGGCGGCATGAAGCGATACCTCCTGCCGCTGGCGATCTTCGTCGCGCTCGCCGCGGTGCTTGCGGTCGCTTTGCACCTCAACGACCGCGAGATCGTGCCCTCGCCCCTCGTGGGCAAGGCGGCGCCTGAGCTGGGCGCCTCCCGGCTGCTGGCGCCGGACGAGCGGCTGACCCTCGCGGACATCCGCGGCGAGGTGGCGCTGGTGAACGTCTGGGCGAGCTGGTGCGTGGCCTGCCGCGAGGAGCATGCCTACATTTCCGCGCTCGCCGAGCAGGGGGTGCCCATCTACGGCCTCAACTACAAGGATACGCGGGCCGAGGCGCGGCAGTGGCTGTCCGAGTTCGGCAATCCCTACGACGCGATCGTGTTCGACAAGGAGGGCGACATCGGCATGGACTGGGGTGTCTACGGTGTGCCGGAGACCTTCCTCCTCGATGCCGACGGGCGGATCCGGTACAAGCACATCGGCGCCATTACCCGGGAGTCGATGGAGGAGGAGATCCTTCCGCGGGTGCAGCGGCTGCGTGAGGAGGCGGACGCATGAAGGGGGCCGTTCTCGCCATCGTCCTGATACTGGTCACCGGCGCGGCGTCAGCCGCCGGCACCGTCTACGAATTCGATACCCCCGCCCAGCGCGAGCGCTACACGGAAATCATCGGCCAGCTGCGCTGCCTGGTCTGTCAGGGCCAGAGTATCGCCGAGTCTAACGCTGATCTCGCCCAGGACATGCGCGACAAGGTCCACGAGCTCATCCTCGAGGGCCGCGACCGGGGGGCCATCATCGGCTACATGACCGACCGCTACGGCGACTTCGTCCTCTACCGTCCGCCGGTGGATCCACGGACCTGGCTGCTGTGGTTCGGGCCGCTGGGGCTGCTGGTGATCGCGGTGGCCGTGCTGGCCGTCGCCGTGCGCCGGCACCGCGCCGCCGCCGGGTCGCCGGCCCTGTCTGCCGGCGACCACGAGCGGGCACGGCGACTGCTCAGCGAAGGCCTTGACGACGATGACGACGACACCCAGGGAGGGCGCCCGTGACCCCGGTGATCTACACGCTGGTGCTGCTTGCCGGCGCCCTGGCCGGCGTCGCCTTCGTCGTCGTGCCGCTGCTGCGCCGTCGCCGTGCGGAGGCCGTCAGTGAGCGCCAGGCCCTCCTGTCCGCGCATCGTGAGCGTTTCGTCGAGCTCGACGCCGAACGCGAGGCGGGCAACCTCTCCGAAGACGAGTACCGCGAGGCCTACGAGGAGCTGGAGCGTCAGCTGCTCGAGGGCGTGAGCGGTCCCGCGGAGCAGGGCAGCGGTGGCGGACGCTGGATGTCGGTTGCCGCCGGCCTGGCCGTACCGGTGGTTGCCCTGGGTGTCTACCTCGTGGTCGGCTCGCCGCAGACCGTGCTGCCGACGACGGGGACGCAGGCCGAGCGTATCGCCCAGAGCGGCAGCCTCGAGGAGCAGCGAAAGTTCATCCGTGACAACCTCGGCGAGCTCCAGCAGCGCTTCGAGGACGACCCCGGCGACGTTGAGTCCGGGCGCATGCTCGCCCGGGCCTACCTCGCCGTGGACCGCCCCGCCGACGCCGCCCGGGTGCTCGCCCGGCTGATGGAGACCGCCGGGCGTCAGCCCGACCTCCTCGTCGACCGGGCCCGGGCGCTTGCCATGGCGAACGGTGAGACGGGGCTTACCGGTGAGCCCCGCAAGCTCCTGGAGCAGGCCCTGAAGCAGGCCCCGGCCCATCCGGACGCCCTCTGGTTCGCCGGGCTCGCCGCGGTCCAGGCCGGGGAGGCCGGCCGGGCGCGTTCGCTGTGGCAGCGCCTGCTGAGCGAGCTGCCGCCGGGTAGCGACTCGGCCAAGCGCCTGACCGCCGCGATCGAGCGTCTGGGCGGCGGAAGCGCCGGCGGTGATGCCGCCGCCTCCTCGGGCGCCGGCGTTACCGTGCGGATCCGGGTCGCCGACGATCTCGCCGCGGACCTGCCCGCCGGGACCACGGTGTTCGTCTACGCCCGCTCCCCCGAAGGGCCGGAGATACCACTGGCCGCGCGCCGCCTGACCCTGGGGGATCTCCCTGCGGAGGTCCGGCTGGATAGCTCCATGGCGATGGCGGGGCGTTCCATGGCGGAGGGTGACCGTGTCGAGCTGATCGCCCGCGTCTCCCGCAGCGGCCGTCCGATGGCCAGTGCCGGCGACCTCCAGGGTAGCGCCGGGCCGGTCCCGGTCTCCGGCGAGGATGGCGGCGATCCGGTGGCCGTGGTGATCGACCGCCGCGTGGAGGGCGGCGACGCCGCCGGCGGCTAGCTGAGACCTCCCGGTAGGCCGTTCACTCGGCGTGTGCCGGACGACTCCGCCAGGAGGCCCGGGTGAGCAACCGTGTCTGTTGATCCTGCCCCCGGGGGTAGCGGATGGGAGTTCCGGTAGGTCGTGCGCCACAGGCGTGCGACATTCCGTATGGTCCCGGCAGTGCGTCGCACACGGCCTGCGGCCGTGCACGACCTACCCGCCTGTACCGGCGGGCAGGGCGGCATTCGGCGGTGCGCCGGTCACCGCGGCCGCCTGAATCCGCTCGCCGACCGTCTGCACCGCCGCTGCGTTGGTGCCCAACCCGGGCGGCCCCTCGACGAGGCAGGCAAAGCAGGCCGGCAGTGCCGGTAGCCCTTCGCCGGGACCGGCCTCCCGCATGCCGCTATGGCCGTTCTCGACCCGCGCCCGGTCGAGCACGCTGATCGCCAGTCCGGCGGCGACCGCCGACTCCACTGCCGTGACGCTCGCGCTCGAGAACACCGTCTCCCAGTCACGTCCCGCCGCCTCCAGCGCCGTCAGGGCGATGGCGCGATAGGGGCATTCGGCGGGATGCAACGCCAGCGGCACGAGTGCCGGTATCGCCTCCCGTTCACCGGCCGCCGTGGCCCAGACCGGCCGCGTCCGCCACAGTCGATGCCGCGACGGCGCCTGCGCCTCCGGCACCACGACGAGGGCCAGGTCCAGCGTGCCGGTGTCCACCAGATGCCGCAGGGTGCCGCTGGTGTCCGTGCGCACATGCAGGTGGAGGTCCGGATGGGACCGCGCCAGGTCCGGCAGGACGCTGCCCAGCAGGGCGGGGACGTATTCCTCCGGCAGGCCGAGCCGGACCACGCCGGCGGCGGGCCGGTCGATGAGGCGGTGGATCAGGGTGTCGTGCTCGTCGAGCAGGGTCGCGGACTGGGCCCGCAGCCGGGCGCCCTCGGCGGTAAGCGATACCCCGCTGCGCGAGCGCACCAGCAGCGTGCGGCCAAGCTGGTGCTCCAGGCGCTTGATCTGCTGGCTGACCGCCCCGAGCGTGAAATGCCGCCGCTCGGCGACCGCCCGCAGCGTGCCCAGTGCGCAGGCCAGATGAAACGTGCGCAGCAGGTCGATATCGAGGGTACGGTCATGGGTTAGGTTTATGGTCATTAAACTGTCGGTTAATACAATATAGATTTTATAGTGTATCAGGACCGGGCAGCATGACGGACCTCATCCGAAACGAGGGGGCTGTCATGGGAATGACGCTCGCACCGGTGCTGATCGCCGTCGGCCTGGTGGTGTGCTGGAGCTCGGGGTTCATCGGTACACGGATGGCGACGGTGGTCGACCTGCCGCCGACCGCCATCTTCTTCTGGCGTTTCGTGATCGCGGTCGCCCTGTGTGCGCTGATCCTGCTCGCCCGCCGCATGGCCACTGCCCGGCGCGCGGCGCTGACGCCCCGGGCGGTGGCGGCCGAGCTCGTGGCCGGCAGCTTCAGCGTCGGCGGCTTCCTGCTCGGCGTCGTGTTCGCGACGGCGCTCGGGGTCAGCCCCGGGGTCGTCGCGCTGATTACCGCGTTGCAGCCCCTGATGACCGCGCTCGTTACCAGCCTGCGCGTCGGCGAGCGCATCGGCGCCGCCGGCTGGGCGGGGGTCCTGGTTGCCGTGGCCGGCGTGGCGATCAGTGTCGGCGGGGACATGCATGGGGTCGGAAGTGCCCCGGTCTGGGCCTACAGCCTGCCGTTTGGCTCCGCGGTATGCCTGACCGCCGGCGGGCTGCTGTCCGCGTACCGCCCGGCGGTGGGATTCGGTCTCGTCGACCGGCTGCTATGGCAGCTCGCTGCGGCGGCGGCGCTGTTCCTGCTGGCACACCTCGTCTATCAGGGTGGCCTGCCGGCACTGCCCGGGGCGGAAGCGGGCGACTGGCGCGCCATCGTCTGGCTGGTGGTGCTGTCCAGCTTCGGCGGCTACGGTTTCTTCATCGCCAGCCTTCGGTGCCACGGGGCCAGCCTCACGGCGGTGCTGTTCTATCTCACTCCGCCGGTGACCATGGTCTGGACGGTCCTGCAGTTCGGTGACCCGGTCCGGCCGCGGGAGTGGCTCGGTGGTGTGCTCGCGGTGGCGGGGGTCGGCGTGTCCCTGTGGGGGATGCGGCGTATGCGCACCGTTGTGCCCCGGCCGTCCGGGGTGGCAGCGTGACGGGCGTCTGCGCTCAGTCCAGGCTGATCCGCAGGCCCGCGGCCGCGGCCAGCGGCGCCAGGGTCAGGGCGAGGGCGGCCATCGCGCCGAGCAGCTCGAGCTGGCCGGTCACGCCGAGCCCGGAGGCCGCGGCGTCCGCTGAGCCCGCGCCGAAGATCAGCACCGGCACGTACAGCGGCAGCACCAGCAGCGCCAGCAGCAGCCCGCCACGGCGCACCCCCACGGTCAGCGACAGGCCGACGGCACCCAGGGCGCCGAGCACCGGTGTGCCCAGGGCGAGCCCCGCCATCAGCTGCGGCAGTGCCTGCCAGGGGTAGTGCATGAACAGCGCCAGCAGCGGCGAGACGATCACCAGCGGCAGGCCGGTGATCAGCCAGTGGGCGCAGAGCTTGGCGAGCACGAGTACGGCGAGGGGCTGGGGCGCGAGGGCGAACTGCTCCAGGGTGCCGTCCTCGAAGTCCCCGCGGAAGAGCTGCTCCATGGAGATCAGCGACGCCAGCAGCGCCGCGACCCAGATCACCCCGGGGGAGATCTGGCGCAGGGTCTCCGAGGCCGCGCTCACCGCGAGGGGGAAGAGGCTCGCGATCATCACGAAGAAGATCACCGGATTGGCGAGCTCCCCGGGGGCGCGCAGGGCCAGGGAGAGGTCCCGGCGCAGTACCGCCAGGAAGGCCGGCACGAGGCGGATCTCATCCATGGCCGAGCTCCAGGTGGCGCAGGTTCACGCCCTCGAGCATGACCGGCTGGTGGGAGGTCATCACGGTGATGCCCCCCGCGGCGGCGTGCTCGGCGAGCCGCGCCTCGAGCGCCTCCACCGCGTGGCGGTCGAGGGCGGTGTAGGGCTCGTCCAGGATCCAGGCGCTGGCCGGCTCGATGAGCAGCCGTGCCAGCATGACCCGGCGGCGCTGGCCGGCGGAGAGGTGGCGGCAGGGCGTGTCCAGGCGCTCGCCAAGACCCATGCGGGTGAGCGCGGCATCGCGGTCACCCTCGCCGCCGTGGAGGCTGGCGAACACCCGCAGGTTCTCCCGAGGGGTGAGCTCCAGCTTGATTCCGGGCTGGTGGCCGATCCAGATCAGTGCCTGACGGTAAGTGCCGCCGTCGCGGCGGACGTTCCCGCCGGCCCAGTGCACGCTGCCCTCCTCGGGCAGGGTGAGACCGGCGAGGGTGCGCAGCAACGTGGTCTTGCCGCTGCCGTTGGGGCCGGCGACCAGCAGCACCTCCCCCGGCGCCACCGTGAGGTCGAGTCCGTCGATGAGCACGGTCTCCCCGCGGGAGACCACGAGTTCCCTGGCTTCCAGCACCGTTTCCGCCTGTGCCCCTGATCCGGCCGCAAGGTTACCACCTGGTGTCCGGATTCATAAGTCCTCGCCCGTCCGGCGAGGGCGTGGTGGCCTCGCGACGAGCCGGGTCGATGCGCCCCGGGGCGTCGTCGTGTGACGGGTCATTCCGGGGCCCGTCCCCGTCGCGGTCGCCGATCACGGGAACGGGCACGCTGCTACCAGAGCAGGGTCAGACCGCCCTGGACACGCCCGGCGACGGCATCGCCGCTGGCGGCGACACGTGAGCCGAAATAGGCGGTCAGGTTCTCGCCGAGCTGCAGCCGGGCCTGCAGTGCCGCGCTGCCGGTGTGCTCACCGGCATCGGGGGCGCGTACGCTCCAGCTGGCACCGTGGAGCGTGTTGGTCATCGGCGCGAGCCGGTCGTCGTCCGGCGTGTAGTGCCAGTCCGCGCTGGCGCGCAGGGCCATGGGGTGGCCGAAGGCCTGGACGTCGGCCTCCGCGGCCATGCCGACGCGCAGCTGTGTGACCACCTCGCTGTAGCCGTCCTGGCTGACCGTCACCGCGGGATCGCCGTCCTCGGTGAAGCCGTCGCGTCGGGCGCGTTCCGCCGAGAATCCCACCCGGGGGGTGAGGGTGACGCTGTCCAGGTGCACGCTGTGGCCGGCCTCGAGGTCGAGGGACAGGGTATGGCCGTCCACGTCCGAGCGCGCTTTCGCGCGGCCGGCGGCGAGGTCCACGTGGCGGCTGGTCTCGTATCGGTCGTCCGAGCCGCCGGCGGTGAAGGCCAGGTAGTTGTTGTCGGCGGCGATGCGGCCGTAGGCGAGCAGCTGGTAGGAGCGCAGATCGGCGCTGCCGGTGTCGTCCCGCCAGACGTCGGTATCGGCGACGCCGACACCGATGCCGAATCGGGCGGTGTCGCTGCGGTGCAGATCGAGGCCGCCGTAGATCGCGCCCGTGCGGCTGCCGTAGCCCTCGGTGGCGTTATCGTCGTCCACGTGGGTCCACTCTCCGGCCACGTCGACCCACAGGCCTGACGGCGAGACCAGTCCCTCCGGCGTGGTGGCGGCGTCTTCCGTGCCGTGGGTGAGGGCCCCGGTCGCCCCTCGCGTGGCGCTCGTGGCATGGGCGATCATGCCGTCGCGCACCAGCTCGCGGGCCCTGCGGGACGCGGTCATCGCGACGGGATGGATGTCGGCGGCGGTCTGCTCGAAGGCCTGCGTGATCCCTTCCGAGGACAGCCCGGCGAGCCGTGTGAACAGCGCCCCGGTGACGCCGTCGTCCGCGTTGGCGCCGTCCACGGGACGGATCCCGTCGAGCGCGCGTGCCGCGGCGACCGCGTTGTTTCGCCCGTTGGTGGCCACGGTGTCGGCGTAGCGCTGGGGGGTCACCGCCAGGGTCACGTCGTTCGGGTTGTAGAGCACCACGAAGCGGGTGTCGGCGGGCAGGCCGGCCGCGGGCTGGACCAGGGTGTCGTAGGTCCCGGTCACGCCGCCCTCGGCCTCCACGACCCGGAACAGGTCGCCGACCGCCGGGGAGAAGGTGTTCTCGGCGTCGCCGGGGATGCCGCGGAGCTGTGCGGTGATGGTGCCGTCCGCGGTGTAGACGCTGTTCGCACCGGTGAGCAGCACGCGGTCGTAGTTGCCGGCGCCCGTGCCGGTCCCGTAGCCGTCGATCTCGACGACGTAGTTGCTGCCGTCCATCTGGGTGACGCTGCCCGTGACCGTGAGGGTGCCGGGGGAGTTGCCCGGGGCGAGCGTGCCCGTCACCGAGATGTCGCCGCGCACGTGGCCGGAGCCGCCCATCGTGCCGTCGCCGTCCACCCACACGTTGCCATCGAAGCCGGCGTTGAACGCCAGCTCGCCCTCGTGCACGCGGGCCCCGACGTCGTTGGCGCCGTCGCTGCGCAGGTCGAGCCGGCCGCTGCCGTTCTTGGTCAGGCAGCTGGACCCGCCGACCGCGCCGGAGAGGGTGACGTCGTTGGCGCCGGTGTCGAACACGGATGTCCCGTCGGTGGCCGCGAATCGGATGTCGTGGGTCAGTGTCCCGCCGCCGAGCGCCTCCGCCGTGGCATCGCCGATGACGAGGGAGGCCGAGGCGCCGCCGAGGGCGTCGTCGCCCGAAAAGGCAAGGGTTCCGGCGTGCACCACGGTATCGCCGGTCAGGCCCGAGTTGTCTCCCGTAAGGGTGAGCGTGCCGTTGCCGCGCTTGTTGAGGGTGCCGTTGCCGCTCATGGCCCCGGAGAATGTCGAGTCGTGGCCATTGGTGTCGATGGTGCCGCCGTTGCCGGTGACGGTGAAGTCGTTGGTCACGCCGGCATCGGTGGTCACCTGCAGGGTGCCGCCGTCGAACGTCGGGTTGACCGCGTCGTTGGAGAGCTCGTCGGTGGTGTAGCTACCCTGCGAGGTATCGATGTCCGGCGTGGCGCCCCCGACGCTGACCAATCCGCCGTCGGCCCCGATCGCGAACGAGCCGTTGTTGATTGCCGGGTCCGAGGGTTCCCAGTCCTGGGAGAGACTGGAGCTCGCGTCGTAGCCGAAGGTGTAGGCGCCGGCGAGGATGTCCGAGAAGAGCACCGACTGGAACGCAAAGATGCCGTCGCCCTGGCAGCTCGCATCACCGCTGAGATCGCCTGTTTCGGGGGTGCACTCGTCGGGCCAGAAGTAGTTCTCGCCGGCCACCAGTCCATCGGGTACGGTGCCGTCGGCTACGCCGTTGAAGCCGGGGACCAGGGTGAACGCCTGGTTGTCGACGAGGTTGCTGTCCGCGTCGTAGAGGTCCAGCGAGCCTTCCGCCTGGCCCACCGTCGGATGCCAGCTACCGTAGTAAACGGTGACGTCGAACCGGTCCGCGCCGGATCCGTCCGATATGATGAACCCCAGTGAATCGGTGTGTGCGAGGCCGTAGCCCGGTGTCAGCAACGTGCCCGCGAACAGGGCATACGTGGCCAGTCTTGTCCTGTGCAGTCGGAATGCCATCCCCTTGGCCCCCCTCCGTCTCGTAGTAATCAATTGGCGTTCGCCGGCGAGTGCCCGCGGCAAACGCGCAATTATTGCCGGCCCCGGGGGAGGGGGGTATCAGGGATTCCCTGAAATAGAATCAATTAATGGAGGTCCGGGGTGCCGGGGGCTACAGCCCCCGGACCATGCCGCCGTCGACGAGCATCGACTGGCTGGTGACGTAGCTGTTCCCAGGCGAGGCGAGGTAGGTGACCGTGCGGGCGAACTCCGCGGGCTCGGCGTAGCGGCCCAGGGGGATGCGCCCGGCGCTCTCGGCGCGGATCTCGGCCTCGTCGCGGCCCTGCTTGCGGGCCTGGGCCGCGTCCAGGGTGCGCACGCGCTCCGTGTCCACCCGGCCGGGGCCGACGATGTTGACCAGCACGCCGTCACCGGCGAGCTCTGCGGCGAGACTCTTGGCGAGCCCGAGCAGCCCGGCACGGAAGACGTTGGAGAGCAGCAGGCCGTCGATGGGCTCGTGGATCGAGGAGCTGGCGATGAATACCGCCCGCGGGGCGTCGCTCGCGCGCAGGTGGGGCAGTGCGGCGCGGATGGTGCGCACGGCGCTCAGCAGGTTGAGCTCGAAGGCGCCCTGCCAGTCCGCGTCGGTGAAGTCGTCGAACCGTCCCGGCGGCGGCCCGCCGGCATTGGTGACCAGGCTGTCGATGGCGCCGAAGCGCGCCACGGCGGCGTCGATCAGCGCCTCGATGTCGCCGCTGCGGGTGATGTCGGCGGCGACGCCCAGGGTCTCGGCGCCGGTCTCGGCCTCGATGCGTTCGGCGGCCTCGCGCACGGCCTCGGCGTCGCGGCTGGCGAGGACCACGCGGGCACCCTCGCTGGCGAGCGCGTGGGCGGTGGCGTAGCCCAGGCCGCGGCTGGCGGCGAGGACGACGGCGGTGCGTCCGGTGAGCTGAAGGTCCATCGGTATCTCCTCGTGGGGTGGGTGTTCCTACTCCGCGTAGATCATCCGCCGGGTCATGCCGCCGTCGACGATCATCTCCTGTGCGGTGACGAAGCCCGCCTCCGCGGAGAGGAGGTACGCCACCATCGCGGCGACGTCCTCCGGGCGGCCGACGTGGCCCGCCGGGTGCTGGGCGTGGTCCTCCGCGGTGAGGTCCTCGTGTTCCGCCGCCGCGGCGATCCAGCCCGGGCTTACCGCGTTGACCCGCACGTCCGGGCCCAGGCTCACGGCGAGGGCATGGGTCAGGGCGAGGATCCCGCCCTTGCTTGCTGCATAGGCCTCGGTGTGCGGCTCGGACTGGCGGGCGCGGGTGGAGGCGATATTGACGATGGCGCCGCTGCCCGCGCGGAGCAGGGGTGCGGCGGCGCGGCTGCACAGGTAGGTGCCGGTGAGGTTGGTGGCGATGACCCGGTGCCAGTCCGCCACCGCCTGTGCCTCGAGGGGCCGGGCGGGGGCGCCGTGGCCGGCGTTGTTCACCAGGGCGTCGAGCCGGCCGTGGCGTGCCGAGACCGCCTCGATCAGGGCCGTGACCGCCGCCTCGTCGCCGACGTCGACGGTGATGCCGTGCGCCGCGCCGCCGAGGGCGTCCGCGGTCTCCGCCGCGCCGTCCCGGTCGGCGACGATCACCGCCATGCCGTCGGCGAGCAGCCGCGCGGCGATGGCCCGGCCGATGCCGCGGGCGGCGCCGGTGACGAGGGCGACGCGCCGATCCTGCCCGCTCATGCCTGCCTCCCGGATGATCCGTGTGCGGTGTCAGCCGAAACCGTACAGCCTTGCCGGGTTGTCCACCAGTATCGCCCGCCGCCCGGCCTCGTCCGGGACCAGGCGCAGGAACTCGTCGACCAGGTCGCCGTCGTTGGGCATGGGCCCGGGGAGCTGCACGTGGGGCCAGTCCGTGCCGAACACGCAGCGCGACGGGCCGGCCTCGCGCAGGGCATGGAAGAACGGCTCGACGTCCGTGAACGGCGCGCGCTCCTGCGCGCTGATGCGGTTCGGCCCGGTGAGCTTGGCCCAGGTATTGCCGTCGGCGACCAGGTCCACCAGTGCCCGGAAGCCCGGATCGCCGGTGCCGCGGCCGGCGGGGACGTGACCCATGTGGTCCACCACGCTCGGCACGGGCAGGGCGCTCAGCCGCTCCGCCAGGCGCTCGAAGCGCGAGACGTCGACGAGGAACTGGATGTGCCAGCCCAGCCCGGCGATGCGCCCGGCCAGCGTCTGGACGTCGTCGAAGGTGATCCCGCCGGGGAAGACCAGGTTGATGCGGATGCCGCGGACCCCGAGCGTGTGCATGCGCTCCAGGCTCGCATCGTCCACGTCCCGGTCGACCACCGCGATGCCGCGCCACTCGATGGGGTCGCCGGCGCCACCGGCCGCCGCCAGGGTGTCGAGCATGCGGCGGTTGTCGGTGCCATAGACACTCGGCTGCACGAGCACCGCCCGCTGGAAGCCGAGGGTGGTCAGCAGCCGGCGGTAGGCGGTCTCGTCCGCGTCCGGCGGGGTGTAGCCCCGCGGGGTCTGGTAGGGGTAGTCCGCCTGGGGCCCGAAGAGGTGCGCGTGGGTGTCGCAGGCCCCCGCCGGCAGCGGCGTGGCCGGTGCATGCGGGGCCGGGTCCGGTCCGGGGATGTCGGGGGGTGTGGTCATATCTGCGTCTCCCTGGCGTCGGTGCGGGCGAGGCCCAGCCGGCGCATGGCGTTGGTCAGGTGTACGCGCATCGCCGCCCGTGCCTCCTCCGGTTCGCGGGCGAGAATGGCGTCGAGGATCGCACGGTGCTCGGCCTGCACCGCCTGGGCCCGGCCGGAGATACGGGCGGTGTTGGAGCGGGCGGCGGTGATGGACTCCATCACCCGCGGGTAAAAGAACGAGAGGAACTCGGGGAAAAAGCGGTTGCCCGTGGCCTCCGCGATGGCCCGGTGAAAGGCCAGGTCGTGACGGGCGCCGGGGCGGTCCTCGTGCACCGAGCGCTCCAGTGCCGCGAACGCCTCGCGCATGGCGGCGATGGCCGCCTCGTCAGCGTTGCCCGCCGCCAAAGCCGCCGCGCCGGCCTCCACCTCGCGGCGGATCTCATAGACGTGGCGCAGCTCCACCGGGTCGAGGCTGTCGCTGGACAGCGAGAATACCGGTTTCTCCGGCAGGGTCTCGGCGACGAAGGTCCCGCGGCCCTGGTGGGTCTTCACCAGCCGGGCGCGGCGAAGCTCCGCGATGGCCTCGCGCACGGCCGCGCGGCTCACCTCGAAGCGCGTCGCCAGCGCCGCCTCCGTGGGCATCCGCCCGCCGGGCTGGTGGCGGCCGTCGCGGATCTCGCGCTCGAGCACGCTGGCCACCTCGCCGGGAAGCCGGCGGTTCGCTCGGGTCATGTCTCCCTCCTGGATATCCGTACCGGGTCCCGGCGCGTTCGGGCGCCGGGACCCGGGCATCCTAGCCGAGCAGGCCCGGCAGCCACAGGGTGACCGCCGGGACGTAGGCGATCAGGCCCACGACGGTGATGAGCACCAGCAGGAACGGCCAGAGGTAGCGTGCCACCGTCTCGATGCGCAGGCCGCTGATGCTGGAGGCGACGAAGATCGAGTAGCCCACCGGCGGGGTGACCATGCCGACGGCGAAGTTGATCACCACCATCGCGCCCAGCTGAATCGGGTCGAGCCCGATCTGCTGGCCCACCCCGATGAGCACGCCGCTGAGGATCACCATCGCGGAGACGTTGTCCATCACCGCGCCGAGCACCAGCAGCATGACGTTGAGCATCAGCAGCAGTAGGATCGGGTTGGAGGTGATCGCCAGCAGCCCCTCGGTGACATGGGCCGGGATCTGCTCGCTGGCCACGACCCAGGCGAAGCCATAGGCGACGGCGATGATGAACATGATCACCGCGGTGGTGCGCATGGAGCGCATCAGGATCGCCGGGACGCTGCGCCAGTGGAGGTCGCGGTAGAGGAACAGGCCCACCACCGCGCTGTAGAGCGCCCCCACCATGGCGGCCTCGGTGGGCGTGAACACGCCGCCGTAGATGCCGCCGAGGATGACCACCGGCGCCATCAGTGCCCAGAAGCCCTCGCGCAGCGCGGTGAGGATCTCCCGGCCGGTGGCGCGCCGCTCCAGGGTGATGCCGCGGCGGCGGGCGTAGATCACGCTCACCAGGCAGAAGCCCCCGGCGGCGAGGAGCCCGGGGATGACGCCCGCGAGGAAGAGCTTGGCGATGGACTCCTCGGCGAGTACGCCCCAGATCACCATGGGAATGGAGGGCGGGATCATCTGCCCGAGGGGACCGACGGCGGTGGCGAGCGCCGCGGCGTAGCCGCGCTGGTAGCCGCGCTCCTCCAGCTCGTCGACCATGATCGAGCCCACCGCGGCGGTGGTCGCCGGTGCCGAGCCGGAGATCGCGCCGAAGAAGGTGCCGGCCGCCACCGTGGACATCGACAGCCCGCCGGGGAGGTGGCCGAACAGCGTCGCCGCGACCCGTACGAGCCGCCGCGAGAGCCCGCCGGCGCTCATCAGCTCGCCGGCGAGGATGAATCCGGGAATGGCCAGGAGACTGGTGACGGTGCTCCCGGCGATGAGCCGCTGGGCGAGGATCAGCGGATTGAGGTCCGCCATCCAGATGCCCACCGCGGTGAGCAGCCCGAGCGTGAATGCGATGGGGACGCCGAGCAGCAGCAGTACGAACAGCCCGACGATCAGTACCATACCGATCTCACCCATTGCCGTTACCCTCCATGCTGCGAATGGGTGTCGGGCGCAGCAGCAGTACCGCCGCGTGGAAGGCGATCAGCGCCCCGCCGACGGGCATCGCCGCGTTGCGCAGCCACAGCGGGTAGCGCATGGCCGGCGAGACCTGGTTCGCGGTGAAAAGCGCGAAGTTCCATCCCGTCCAGAGCATGATCAGCCCGAAGGTGAGCACGAGCAGCACGATCAGCCGCTCCAGCACCTCCGAGGCGGGCCCGGGCAGGGACTCGACCAGCAGGGTCACGCGCACGTGGGCCATGTCGCGGACCAGTGCGCTTGCGAACAGGAACACCGTCCAGGTGAACGCCAGCAGCGCGACCTCGCCGCTCCAGACCAGCGAGTCGCCGAGCACGTAGCGGTAGAAGACGCCGAGCAGGAGGCTGCCGATCATCACCAGCGCCGTCGCCGCCCCCAGTGCGGAGGATGCGGCGACCAGCCAACGGCCCAGGCCATCCAGATAACGGTACATGGGGATGCCTTTCCGGACAGGGCGGCCCCGGCGCGCGGCCGGGGCCGTCGTGGACTACTCCGAGACCTGATCCAGCGCCTTGTCGAGCAGCGCCGGGCCGATCTTCTCGCGGTACTCGTCGTACACGCCAGTGACCTTCTCGCGGAAGGCGGCGACGTCGTCGACCTCGTTCACCTTCATGCCCGCCTCGCGGATCTTGGCCAGGATCTCGTCGTTGTTGGAGGCCACGGTCTCGCGCTGGCGCTCGATGGCGCGCCGGGCGGCCTTGCGCACCGTCTCCTGCTGCGTCGCGGAGAGGCTGTCGAAGGTCTGCTTGGACATCAGCAGCGCCAGGGCGTTGTAGGTGTGACGGGTCAGCGACAGGTACTCGGTGACCTCCGGGTACTTGTTGGCGTAGATCACCGCCAGCGGGATCTCGAGACCGTCGACGGTGCCCTGCTGCACCGCGGTGAACACGTCGCTCCAGGCCATCGGCACCGGGTTGGCCCCGATCGCGCGGAAGCTCGCGATGAACAGGTCGCTGGGCTGCACGCGCAGCTTCACGCCCTTGAAGTCCGAGGGCTTGCGGATCGGGCGCACGTTGTTGATCGCGTTACGGAAGCCCGCCTCCGGGAAGCCCAGACCGACGATGCCCTGGGATTCGAGGCGCGAGAGCATCTCCTGGCCGACCTCGCCGTCGAGCACCTTGTGGGCCTGGCCGGCGTTGGCGTAGAGGAAGGGCAGGTCGTTGAGCTGGAAGGCCGGCTCCAGCGTGCCCACCTGGGTGCCGGTGATCACGCCGGCGTCCAGGGTGCCGAGCTGCATGCCCTGGAGCATTTCGGTGTCGTTGCCGAGCTGGTGGTTGGGGAAGAACTTGACGTCGAACTCGCCCGGTGCCGCGGACTCCAGCTCCTCGGCGAAGTAGTGGGCGGCGATGGCGTAGGGGTCGACCTCGCTGTCCGCGGTGGTCCAGCCCAGGCGGATGGTGGTAGCGGCGTGACCGATGCCGGAGACGCCGATCACGGCGGCGGCGACGAGGCCGCTCAGCAGGCGGCGGGTGCGTTGGGATCGGGTAGTCATGGAGGCTCTCCTCTTCGCTGGTTAACCGCGGCCCGGTCTAGGATAACCGGGCCGCCATGATCTCCACCGGATGGGGCGGGCGGGTGCCGGCGAGCCGCTGCGTCTGACAGCGGCAGGAATAGCCCGTGGCGAGCAGCGCCCGCGGGTCGTCCGCCGCCACCTGGGGCCGCCAGCTTTCCTCGAACAGCCACCGGCTGGTGTCCGCGTGCTCGGCGAGGTGGCCGTAGGTCCCGGCCATGCCGCAGCAGCCGGTGGCCACCGGTTCCACCGCGATGCCCATGGCCTCGAAGGCCTGGCGCCAGTGGCCCGCACTCGCCGGCTCCGCGGTCTGCTCGGTGCAGTGCAGGGCCAGGCGGTAGCCTGGCTCGCTGGTGGCGCCGCCCGGCGGCGCGTGCCCGGCGAGCCAGGCCGCGAGCTGGTGTACGCGGGGGCCGCCGGCGGGGTAGTCCTCGTTCACCGCCACGACCACGCTCGGCTCGATGCCGACGAGGGTCGCGCCGGTCTCCGCCGCCCGGGCCAGGAGCTGCTGATTGTGCCGGGCGCGGTCCCGGAAGCGCTTCATGAAGCCCTGCACGTGCAGGGCCTTGCCCGACGGCACGTAGGGCAGGACGACGACGCGGTGGCCGCTTGCCGCGATGACCCGGACCGCCGCTTCCAGCACCCGGGGGTCCAGGTAGCGCGAGAAGGCGTCCGCCAGCAGCGCCACCGCGGGCCCGCCGGCGGCGAGCGCAGCCAGCGCCTCGCCCTGGCGCCGCGGCCAGTGGACGCCCTCGATCCGCGGCCGGGACCGGCGCCCGGGCAGGCGGGGCAGTGCCTGCAGGCCGAGGCGGCCGGCCAGGGCGCGGCCGGCGGCGCCGTGGAGCACGCCGTTGGTAAGTCGCGGCACGGCGGCCATCAACGGCATCAGGTGCTCCATGGCGCCGAGGAGGTAATCCCGCGCCGGGCGGCGGTGATCCCGGTGATACGCCTCCAGGAAGCGTGAGCGCATCTCGGGGATGTTCACGTGGATGGGGCACTGGGTGGCGCAGGCGCGGCAGCCGAGGCACCCGTTCATGGCCTCGTAGGTGGCCTCGGCGATCTCGTCGGTACCGCCGTCGCCGGTCTCGCGGCGGCGCAGCCATTCCCGCAGCAGCGTCGCCCGGCCCTTGGGCGAGTGCACGCGCTCGCGCGTGGCCTTGTAGCTGGGGCAGATGACCTGGGCGACGTCCCAGTCGAAGCACACGCCGTTGCCGTTGCACTCGAACGCCTTGGTCCACTCGTCGCGGACCGCGGTCGGGACGCTGCGTTCGTGTTCGCCGCGCATGGGCACGCCGTCGATGCGCCACACGCCCTCCGGGGCCGCGTCGGGGGCGACGATCTTGCCTGGATTCATGCGGTTGTCCGGGTCGAAGAAGCGCTTCACGGCGGCGAGCACGCCGTAGAGCTCGTCGCCGAAGAAGGTGCGGGTGTACTCGCCGCGCACGCCCTTGCCGTGCTCGCCCCAGAGCAGACCGTGGTAGCGGCCCACCAGCTCGACGACCTCGTCGCTGATCGCGCGCAGGCGCTTCGCGTCCTCCGGGTCGGTCATGTCCAGCGCCGGGCGCACGTGCAGGCAGCCGACGTCGACGTGGCCGAACATGCCGTAGTCCACGCCGTGACGGTCGAGCAACGCGCGGAACTCGCGGATGTAGTCCGCCAGGTGCTCCGGCGGGACCACGGTGTCCTCGACGAAGGGCACCGGCTTGCGCCGGCCCGGCGTGCGCCCGAGCAGCCCGACGCCCTTGGCGCGGACCCCCCAGAGCCGGGCGATCAGGCCGCCGTCGTCGGTGACGTGGAAGCCCGCGTGGTCGTCGCGCCGTTGCAGCGCCGTGCGCAGACGCTCGACCGCGGCCTCCACCCCGGCCGGGTCGCTGTCGCGGAACTCGATGAAATTGGTCACCAGCGGCGGCGCGTCGTCGGCGCGGTCACCGGCGAGCGCCTCCCGCACCGCCGGCCAGTCGCCGTCCGCGCGGGCCAGCTCGAAGATGCGCTGGTCCAGGGTCTCCACCGCCGAGGGCTCGGCCTCGAGCAGCCGGTGGGCGTCGGCGAGGGCGTCGTCGAAATCGTGGTAGCGCACCACCACCAGCGCCTGGTGCCGGGGTGCGGGGATCACCCGCAGGCTCAGCTCGGTCACCAGCCCGAGGGTGCCCTCCGCGCCGGCGATCAGCCGGGCCGGGTCCACCGTACCGTCCTCCGGGAAGGCGTCGCGCAGGTTGTAGCCGGTGAGCGAGCGGCTCATTGCCGGGAACCGGTCGCGGATCGCCTCGCGGTGCGGGCAGACGATGGCGCGCAGCGCGCTCGCCGCGCGGGTGCCGGCGTTCTCGGCAGCGCTGGCCTCGGCGGCGGTGTAGCGCTGGAACTCGTAGCGCCGGCCGTCGGGCAGCGCCAGCGAGGCGCCGAGGACGTAGTCCCCGGTACGGCCGTAGCGCCGCGAGCCCTTGCCGCAGGCGTCGGTACCGACCATGCCGCCGACCGTGGCGCGGCTGGCGGTCGAGGTGTGCGGGGGGAAGAACAGCCCGTAGGGCGCGAGGGCGCGGTTGAGCTGGCCGAGGACCACGCCGGGCTCGACGCGCACGCGCCCGGCCTCCGGGTCGATCTCCAGGATCCGGTTCATGTACCGGCTGGTGTCCACGAGCACCTGGTCGCTCAGGGACTGGCCGTTGGTCCCCGTGCCGCCGCCGCGGGGGGCGAAGCGCACCGTGGCGAAGCGTTCCTCCGCGGCCAGCGCCATCAGGCGTTCGCAGTCGCCCCGGTGACGTGGCGCGATCACCAGCGACGGCATCACCTGGTAGACGCTGTTGTCCGTCGACAGTGCGATCCGGTCGGCGATGTCGTCGCTGACATCCCCTTCGAAGCCGCCGTCGGTAAGCGCCGATGCAAATGCCTTGAGGGTCGGGGGAATCACGGCCCGCTCTCGCTCCACGGAGATAGTTGTCAGATTATTGATGGCGTAAAGCCTATTTAAATTGATGTTGTCGGACAAGTTATCAGGCTACCGCCCATCGCGTGCGCCGTGCACCCGCGCCCTTCCGCATCGCCGCACGCAGCGGCTGACGCACGGCATCACCTCTGAGAAGATGAGTGGACCGCCCAAACGCGGGAAACGGGGCCGGCCGCGCCGGCGGGCGATATCGTGCGAGCAGGAGAAGCACAGTGCACGTACTGGTTATCGGTGGCGGTTTGATGGGGGTGTCCACGGCGTATTACCTGGTCGAGGCCGGGCACCGGGTGACGCTGGTGGAGCGCCAGCCCGAGCTGGCGGCCGAGGGCAGCCATTCCAACGGCGGCATGCTCCACGCCAGCCACACGGAGCCCTGGAACACCCCGGAGGCCATCCGCCAGTTCCTGCAGTGGATCGGCCGCGAGGAGTCCCCGCTGCTGCTGCGCCCCGGCCAGATACCCAACCTCATCGGCTGGGGCCTCGGCTTCCTGCGCTACAGCCGTACCCATCACCACGAGCGCAACACCCGGGTGAACACGCGGCTCGCCGTCTACAGCCAGCGGCTCATGGCCGGCATCCGCGAGGCCACGGGGCTGGAGTACGACGCCGACCACCGCGGGATCCTCAAGATCTTCCGCGACCGGCGCGAGTACGAGCACGCCCTGGCCGGTTCCGCGCTCACCGAGTCGCTGGGCGTGCGCTTCGAGCGTCTCGGCACCGACGAGGTGATCGGTGTGGAGCCGACGCTGGCCGACGTGGCCGGCGATATCGTCGGCGGCATCCACTATCCCGACGACGAGTCCGGCGACGCCCGGCGCTTCGTCGAGGGCCTCGGCGAGTGGCTGCGAGGGCAGGGCGCGGAGCTGCGCCTCGGTGAATCGGTGCAGCGCATCGACGGCGGTGCCGACGGTATCGCCGGGGTGGTTACCGACCGGGACACCCTTACCGCGGATGCCTACGTCCTCGCCTCCGGCGTGGACGCGCCGGCACACGTCCGGCCGCTGGGCGTCAACCTGCCCATCCGCCCGGTCAAGGGCTACTCCGCCACCCTGCCGGTGGACGGCGACGCCGGCGCGCCGCGGGTACCGATCATCGACGAGGGCAACAAGGTGGTGATCACCCGCCTCGGCGAGCGCCTGCGCGTGGCCGGCACCGCGGAGTTCGCGGGCATGGACCGCTCGGTGCGCGAGCGCCGGGTGGAGATCGTGGTGCGCCAGGCGCTGTCGAACTTCCCCGCCTACGCCTCGCGGGTCGAGCGCAGCGCCGCCGAGCCGTGGGCGTGCCTGCGCCCGATGACCAAGGACGGCCCGCCGATCCTCGGTGACAGCGGCGTGCCGGGGCTGTTCCTCAACGTCGGCCCGGGGCATCTCGGCTGGACCTTCGCCGCCGGCGCCGGCCGGGTGGTGGCGGACTGCGTCATCGGCCGGGACCCGGAGATCGACATGCAGGGGCTGACCCTGGCGCGTTACCGACGCCAGCCGAGGGGCTAACGTCCGCGGCGGGCGGTGCCGGCGTCGCCGTCAGCGGTTCATGCGGTAATAGGCGGTGACGACGGTGACCTGGTCCTCGTCCTCCGCAGTCGCGGTGCTGTCGCCGTAGGCCATGCGGTCATCGACGCTCCACGCCACGCCCGTTGTGCCCGTCGAGTCCGCCTCGCTGTCCTCGCGGAACCGGCCGAAGCGGGCATCCGCCTTGCCGTCGATCCCGGCGTCGAGATGCCGCGCGAGGGAGGGGGTGAGGTCGCGGATCACCATCACGTTGCGCTCCCGGGTCACGTAGTTGTCCACGGAGGAGCCGGGCACGGCCCACTCCACCGTCCGGAAGCAGACCTGCACCTCCTGGGGATTGCCGTTGCTGTCCTGGTAGACGTAGCGGTCGTTCTGTCCCTCCGCACGGCCTTCCGGCAGCTCCACGCCGGCGGCGAGGAAGGTGTTGAGCAGGGCATCGTCCGTGCCGTTGCACAGTGCCGAGCCGTCGCCGTTGATCTCGCCGCCGGGGTCGGAGGGGGCGTCGCCCGGGACCACGCCGGTATTGGCCGTGTAGGTGTCGTAGGCGATCTGCCAGCCCTGCACGAACGTGCTGGAGATGCGCTGGTACTGCGCGTTGCGATACAGATCGCGACCCACGGTCACCGCGCTGATGATCAGCCCGATCACCGCGAGCACGATCGCGAGCTCGAGCAGCGTGAAGCCGGCGGCGGTACCGCCAGGGGCGGCTGCGCCGGGCGTCCGGGTCCGGTGGTTGGCTGTGTTCACGGTGCTTGCCTCGGTGCCTGGGTAAGAGGGCATGACGGTGGCCATCGCTCAGAAGCCGCGCGCGTCGGCGTCAAGGGCGTTGTCGCGGATGGATTCGGCCAGGTCGACGGCGTCCGGGACCAGCTTCTCCGCGCGCTCGACCCGCCTCTCGGCCTCGACGACACCGGCAATCGCCGCGCCGAGCCCGGCGGCGGCGGTAACGGTCGCCGACGTGTTGGTGACCACCGACGCCACACCCGCCGCGATGATCGGCGACAGGGTGCCGTATGACCCGATCGTCTGGGCGATGGCCAGCGCGGTGTCCGCGGTGCCGCTCGCGAGCCCCCCGGCCGCGGCCGCGACCCCGGCGGAGGCGGAGACCGTGGAGGCCTCGGCCTGGCGCAGCTGCAGGCGCAGCAGCTCGAGGTATTCGGCGGAGGTGATTGCCATCATCCGGGCGCTGTTGGCCGCGTTGAAATGCGTGTGCCCGATGGCTGCGAGGGCCTCGGCGCAGTCGAAGTAACCGGCGAGACCGTCGAACGACGCGGTGGCCACGCGGTCGTCGTTGACCGCCGAGGCGCCGCGACTCGGCGCGTCGAAGACCGGCTCGCCGCTCGCCTGACGGCCGTCGAAGCGGTTGCCGTCGCCGTCGTCGTCGGACAGCCCGGGAGCGGCGATGGCGTAGGCGACATTGGTGTCCGTCCCCCCGGTGCTGGTGTGCAGCAGCGCGGGGTCCGTGTCGCCGGCGGCGGCGCGGTCGAGGGCGAAGCACAGATCGAGCATGTTCGCGTTTCCGAGGGGCGGCTCGCTGGGGGTGCCTTCCGCGTCCGTGAGCAGCGGATTGAACCGGTCGGCGGCGCGCGCCAGATCCAGGTCCTGGTCGGGGTTGCGGTAGACCCCGTAGCGCAGCTCGCCGGCGGCGCGCGTCGGCAGGCCCAGGGTCCGCCACGGCAGCAGGCCCTTCTGGGCCGGGTCGCCACAGGCCTCGCGGCCGTCATGGTCCGGGGCGGGGCACGGCAGCCGCCCGGTCTCGTAGATGAAGCCCACCAGGGCCCGCTCGGCGCGGACCATGAGCTGTTGCTGGGCCCGGGCCACCGAGGCGCGCTCAGCTGACGCCCAGTATGCGGTGAAGCCCACCGCGAGAAGACCGAGCACGGCCAGGACCACGCTGACCTCGAGCAGCGAGAAGCCGGCGATTCGGCGTCGTGCGCTCATGGCAGCAGACCTCCGCTGTCCTCGTTGACTGCGGATTCGAAGCGGTGCCGGGCGTCACCGGCATCGTCGAAGCCGATCCCGTTGCAGCTGGCCACGCCGCCGAGGCCGATCCGCGCGATCAGCTCCCGGCCCCGGCGCGGGTCGTCCGGGTCGGCCGCGGCGTCCTCGAACTTGACCTGCTCGGCGAAGCGGATGGCGTTGCAGATGTTCTCCTCCGCGGTGGCCACCTTGTCCACGGCTAGGCCCACCTGGACGGAGGCGGCCGCGACCTGGGCGGCGGCCGCACCGATGCCGACCACGGCGGCGGCGATGGGTGCCGACAGCGAGCCCTTGCTGGTGGCGGCCAGGGCGATGGCGCTGGCGGAGGTGCCGATGGCGTTGGCGAGACTGACGCCGGCGATGGCGACCCGCACACCGGCCATGATCTCGTTGCCCCGGCGTACGTGCAGGGCGAGGTCGCGGAAACGCAGGTACATGCCGGCGTCGATGCGTACCGGCGCGCTGCCGGCCTTGTTGTGTCCCTCGTATCCCGCCACCCGGTCGAGATCGTAGGCGGCAAAGGCCGCCCGGGCGGCGATGTTCGAGCGCGCGAGCCGCCGCGTGCAGCCGAGCTTTCCGGCCAGCTCCGCGGGTCCCACGGCGATCACACGGTCGTCGTTGTCGCCGTCGCGGCGCTGTCCGGGCAGCTCGAAGCCGGCGGCGGCGTTGAGTCCCTGGTACCGGCCGTCGTCCCCCGGGTGTGCGAGGGCATAGGCGGCGACCGTGTCGTGGGCGCCGATGGTCAGGCCGCTGTCCGGGGCCCGGTCGAGCAGGTTGCGGCAGAAGTCGAGCCCGTTGACCGGGTCATCGTGGGTGCGGGGCAGCTCCGGGGTGTAAGCGGTGGCGGCGGGCAGCGCCGTGAGGTCGCTGCCCCCGGTGTCGGCGCCGTAGCGCACCGGTGCGTCCGGTGGGTCGACGCCCAGGCTCTGCCACGGGACGCGGCCGATGGCGTCCCCGCCGCAGTCCTCGGCGCCGTCGCCGTCGCTGTCCGGGCACGGCAGGCGGTGACGGCGCAGGACGAACCCTTCCACGGCGCTCTGCAGCCCCGCGAGCCGTGAGGCGGCGCGGTCGCCGCCGGTGCCGGCCTCGAGCGCCAGCGGCACCAGCCGCCAGGCGGCGACGGCGATCGTGCCGAGCACTACCAGCACGACCGCGAGCTCGATCAGGGAGAAGCCGCGCGCCGGCGTCACGCGTGTCATAGGCTGCCCCCCTTCTCGTCGGAGCGCTCGAGGATCTCCCCGGTCCGGTCCCAGAGTACCGGCGGCTCGCCGGACGGCTCCTCGGTCGAGGGGTCGCTGAACTCGTCCAGTGCGCGCTGGGCCTGGTCCCGCGATTCGCGGGCGTTCTCCACGCCGTCGCGGGCGAGGCGCCATTCGCGGTCGGCGATGAAGCACGCCTCGAAATCGGAGTCGGCATCGTCCGGCTGGTCCCCGGGTCGCTCGGCCTTGGCCTGGAAATAGTCGTCGACCGCGTCCTCCATCTCGTCAGTCCTGTCGACGGTGCGCGTCTTCGTCTCCGTGTGGCATTCCTGCTCGCCGTCCGCGTTGGTCTCGCAGACCTCGACCTCTTCCTCGTAGGTGCCCTGTGCCGCGTCGATCACCTCCTGGCGCTGGTCCTCGAACGCTTCCTTCGTGCGCTCGGTTTCGGACTCCGCCTGGTCGATGCGCGCCTCGAGCTCGTCGATGTCCGGGTCGATCCTTATCTTCTGCTCGAACAGCGAGCGCCGGCTCTCCTCGAGCTCGTCGAGGCGGTTGTTGAGCTGCTGGCGCCGGTCCGGGTCGTCGACCGTTTCCCCGTTCGTGCAGCTTGCGTCGTCGCGCTCGCCGAGCAGGCACTCGACATTCGCGATCTCGGCGTCGATGTCGTCGATGGAGTTCTCTATGCTCTCCAGCTGCTCGTCGCTGGACTGCCCGGAGGTGGTGCTGCCGAGGTCGTCGAGGGTCTCCTGCAGCGTCTGCCGCTCCTCGAGCAGGCGCTGGCCCTCCTCGGTGTCCGCCGGGTCCCCGGGGAGCCCGTCGATCCGCTCGTTGACCTCGTCGATGCGGCTCTCCAGCTCGGCTTCGACCTCGTCGCGCGCCGAGCCGAGGGCGTCGTCGGCCCCGCCGGCGTCGTCGCCGAAGTCCTCGTCGCGTTCGGCACGGTCGCGGTCGTCGATCGCCTGCTCGAGTGCCTGCTGCGCCTCGAGGTTGTCCGCGGCATCGCCGCGCAGCTCGTCGACCAGGTCGACGTCCGCATCGGTGTCGTCGGCCTTGTTGCTGACCTCGTTCATGATCGAGCGCATCTCGTCGTCGAGGAACGCGTCCAGGCCCCAGCCCCAGTTGTCGTAGTAATTGCGGCACTGCCCGGCGTCGCCGCAGCGGCAGGCGTCCTGGCGCTCGTCGAAGGCCTCGTCGAGCTCCTCCTCGCGTTCGTCGAGCTCGTCCTGGGCCTGGTCACGGGCCTCGATCAGCTGGTCGTTCACCTCGTCCAGGCCGACCAGGCTGTCAATGTCGATGCCGCCACCGTTGCCGAGACCGGTGTCCACTTCGTCGAGTTCCACGCCCATCTGCACGGCGACGGTCAGGTTCGTGATCAGAGCCCCGAGGTTGAGGCCGTAGGCGGCGACGTTGGCGATGATCGCCGCCGAGCTCGCGCCCACCGCCACCCCGGCCGCAGCGGTCCACGCCGCCGCGTGCGGTATCTCGGCGCAGCCGACGATGACCACGCAGGTGCTGATGGCGGCGCTCAGCGCGGCCGATGCCGCGGACAGCTCGGTGATGGATGTGCCGAGGGTGCCGCCGGCGATCACCGCCTTGGTCCCGGCGATGGCCATCTTCACCGCGTTCACTGCGGCGGCGACGCTGGAGCTCCCGATGAGCCATTCCTGTTGGGAATGGACCTCGTCCACGGCGGAGACGCCCAGCGACAGCCCCTCTAGGGAGAGGATCAGGCTGCTGCAGTTCAGCGCCTCCGAGAGGCGGCCGTGGCTGCGCTGCACGACCCGGTCGTCGTAGCCGCTGCCGGCGGCGCGCCCGGGGTCGGCCATGACCGGGCCGGCGGCGGCGTTCTCCCCGTCGAACAGCCCGCCGCTGCCGTCCATGTCCCGGCTGCCAGGGTGGGCGATGGCATAGGCCACGGGCGAGCCGCCGGCGCCGCCGACCGTCGGTGCGGACGCGTTGGCGGCCCGGCTGATCCCCAGGCAGAGGTCCGGGGTGCCGACGTTGTCGAACACGCGGAACTCGTTGTCGCCGCCGTCGTGGCCGACGAGGCCGTCGTCGTCCACGGTCCGGAACTCCGCGGTCCCGACGGAGCCGGGATCGAAACGGTTCGCGGCGCTGGCCAGGTCCGCGCCGGTGCGGTCGACCATGTACGCCAGCTGGCGGATGCGCGCGCGCAGGGCCGGATCCTCGACCCCGAGGTCGCGCCAGGGCAGCGCACCCTTGATGGCGCCGCCGCTGCAGTCCTCGAGGCCGTCGCCGTCGGTGTCGGGACAGGGCAGGCGGTAGTGGGCCGTGGCGAAGCCGAGCAGCGCCCGGTCGGCCTGCCGGAGGATATCGGCCTGCTCCCGGGCCTGCCCGCTCGCGGTGTGGATCTGCAGCCACAGCGTGCCGGCCACGAGGGCGCCGCCCACCAGCAGGGTGATGAGCAGGGTCTCGACGAGCCCGAGCCCGTGCTGGCGTTTCATGTCGGGGAGCGCACGGGGGAACACGGTCACACGCCTCCCGCGGAGATCTGCATGGCCTGGCGGATGAGGTCGTAGATCGGGATGAGCAGCGCCAGCACCAGTACGAAGAACAGCGCGCCGGCGACCAGGATGATCGCGGGTTTGATGATCTCGGAGAGCGAGGCGATGACCACGTCCAGGCGCTTGCGGTACTCCGCCGAGAGGTGGTCGAGCTGCTCGTCGATCGAGCCGCTGTCCTCGCCGACGGCGATCATGCGGACCGCCATCGCGGGGAAGCCGCCCACCGCGCGCATGGAGGACGCCACGCCCTCGCCGCGGGTGACCGCCTCGCGCACCCGGGCGAGTCGCCGGCGGTAGTAGAGGTCGCCGGTCGCGCGGGTGAGCACGTCCAGGCTGGTGACGATGTCCAGCCCCGAGCGCACCAGGATCGCCAGGTGCTCGCTGATCGCCGCCATCCCGGAGGAGGTCGCCAGCACGCGGGTCACCGGCAGCCGGTGCGCGAGGGTGTGCATCGCATGGCGTGTGGGCTCGTGGTTGCGCACCGCCCAGGTGATGCCCGCTATCAGCGCCGCCAGTACCAGGATCACCGCGAGGGCGTTACCGGCGACCAGGTCCGAGAAGGCGATGAGGTTTCTGGTGATCGCCGGCATCTCGGCGTTCAGCTGCTCGAAGAGGTCGCCCATGGTGGGGACGACGTAGGTGATCCAGAACGCCGCGACGGCGATGATTGAGGCGAATACGAAGATCGGGTAGATGAGCGCGGTGCGGATGTCGCGCCGGATGTTCACCATCCGCTCGGTGTGTTCCGCGCCCTCGATGAGCATGCGGTCGAGGTTGCCCGACTGGTCGCCGATGGCGACGAGGTTCCGGACGGTCTCCGGGAAGACGTCCGGGCGCCGGGCGAACGCCTCGCTGACCGACACGCCCGCGTCCAGGTCGTCGTGCATCTGCCGCGCGATGCGGGTGATCCCCCTGGTGCCGGTGGTCTCGCCCTCGCCGATGATGGTGCGCAGGGCGTCCAGCGCCGGCACGCCGGCGCGGAGCATGATGCCCATGTCGCGGAGGAAGCCGGCGAGGTCCTCGGCGCGGATCCCGCGGTGGATCATGCGCCGGAGACCGTCACAGGCGGCGGTGACGGGGCGGGGCAGCGGCCACAGGCTGACCACCGTGCCGTCGAACTCCTGCTCGAGGCGCAACCGTGCGGAGAAGTCCTGCTCCACCGCGATCCGGTAGAAGCCCGTCCGGAGCGCCCCGTGGGGCATGAGCACGCGATAGTAATAGGTCCTGAGCGCCGTCAAGACAGGTTCCTCCCGATGGCGCGGTTGATCTCGTCGACGGTGGTCTCGCCGTCGGTGACCCGCTGGCGCGCGAGCACGCCGATGGGCCGCATGCCGCTGGCCTGGGAGATGTGCCGGAGCTTGCCGCGGGAGCTGTCCACGGCGATGGCGTCGGCGACGTCCCGGTCCGGGAGCAGCATCTCGTAGACCGGTACCCGCCCGAGGTAGCCGGTCCCGCGGCAGTGACGGCAGCCGGCGCCCTCGTACACGGGCTGGTCCGTCTCCAGCCCGAGCCACTCGCGCTGGGCCGTCGTGGGTCCGATCGCGACCCGGCACATGGGGCAGATCCGGCGCACGAGGCGCTGGTTGATCACGCCGACCAGGTTCTCGGCGATGGTCTCCACGTCGACCCCGAGGAGCTTCAGGCGCGGGACGACGCCGAAGATGCTGCCGACGTGCAGCGTGGAGAGCACCAGGTGTCCGGTGGAGGAGGCGTCGATGGCGGCGCGCGCGGTCTCGTCGTCGCGGATCTCGCCCACCAGGATCACGTCGGGGTCGTGACGGAGGAAGTAGCGCAGTGCGTTGGAGAAGCCGTAGCCGGAGCGCTGATTGACCTCCGTCTGGCACACGGCGGGGACGCGGTATTCCACCGGGTCCTCCACGGTGAGGACGTTGCGCTCGATCAGTGGCTGCATGCGCAGGGCCGCGTGCAGCGTGGTGCTCTTGCCCGAGCCCGTGGGCCCGGTGAGCAGCACCAGGCCGTGGGGCCGGGAGAACAGCTCGGAGAGCTCGTCCACGTCCTCGCCGATGAAGCCCAGGTCCTGGAGCTTGTCGAGGTCGCTGCGCTCCGGGAGCAGGCGCAGCACCATGCGCTCGCCGTGTTCGGTGATGAGCGTGGACACGCGCAGGGTGAAGGGCTGGTCCAGCACCACGCGGTTGAAGCTGCCGTCCTGCGGCAGGCGCTGTTCGGCGACGTCCATCTCCGCGCACAGCTTGATGTAGCTGTTCAGCCGGTCGAGCACCACCGACAGGCCGAACATGGGCCGCAGGACGCCGTCCACGCGAAAAAGGACGTGGCGGCTGTTCTCCGCGGGGGTGATGTGCACGTCGGTGGCACGCTCCCGCACCGCCAGGGTGAGGATGTATTCGAGCAGGCGCTCCGGGCTGTAGACCCGGTCCACATCGCGCTCGAGCATCCGGATCTCGCGCTGGATCACGTGCTCGGGCGGATTGTCGGCAAAGTAGAAGTGCTGCCGCACCGCGCGGGCCACCCGGGCGAACTCCCCCTGGAGGAAGCGTACCCGCCAGCCGGTACGCCGGCGTACGAGATCGGCGATCTCTTCGGGGCTGCCGTCGCCGAGCACCACCGTCAGCGTCTCGCCCTCCAGGGCCAGCGGCAGGAACCCCCGGGAGAGGCACAGCGCCTGGTTGAAGGGCTGGGTTGCCTCCGGGTGGGGCTCCGGCAGCGTGTCCATGTCGGCGAACTCCGCCGGATGGCTCTGCTGTTCGGCGAGCACGCGCGCGATGTCCTTCTGGGTCGCGAGCCCGTGGGCGACCAGGAGGTTGCCGAGGCGCCCGTTCTCGACGCCCTGCTTCTGCAGGACGAATTCGAGCTCGGCTTCGGTGATCAGGCCCTTGCGGACCACCAGCTCGCCGAGCCGGACCGGGGCGGTGCCCTCCGGGGGCCCGTCGGTGTCGGGCTGCTGACTCTCCTGCGGATCGTGGTCGAGCATGATGAAGCGGTCCTCAATCGCTCCGGGTGAGTCGCTGGCGGCGGTCACCGCCGAGCACCCGCAGCGCAAGAATGGTCAACGAGTCGATCTCCCCGGTGCCGGGGATGCCGGTGGTGCGCTGAAACCGCTGCAGCGCGTCCTGGGTGACCGGGCCCATGAGGCCATCCACCCCGTCCGGCTCGAGCAGGCCCCGGTCGACGAGCCGCTTCTGCACGTGGCGGACCAGTGCGCCCTCACGCAACGGCGGCATCACGGGCATCGCGATCCAGCGCCGGTCGTGCACGCTCAGCGTGCACAGCTGGCGCGAGGCGTCGCCCGCGATGGCCCGACCCAGCCGGCGCGGCAGCGGCCGCAGGCTTACGCCGTCCGGGCCGTGGCGGGCGCGCAGCGTGTCCATGCACGTCGCCCCGGCGGTACTGCGGGTGGCCGGGCGCCGCTCACGCACAGCGGTGGCCAGGTCGTCGATACCGCCGCCGGCCGCGTGCGCCGGCTGCGGTGAGGGAACGGGGAGGAGCCGGATCTTTCCGTCCCCGGGGCCGCCCGGTGGTGGTCCGCTGTCATCGAAGGGGGTGTGCACCGCCGCGAGGACCGGGGATATCCAGTCGCCCGCCGCCCCCGGTTCGTCGATGGACTGGTGTACGCCAAGCGAGGTGAGGGCCGCGGCGACGGCGAACGTGGCTGCCGCCGCGGCCGCGAACCGCAGGGGTCTGCGGCGAGCGGGGCGGTAACCCAGCTCGCGGGCCGCCTCGCGCACGAGGCCGGCGTCGATGGCGGTGCCCTGCCGGCCGACGAGGCCGTACAGGCAACGGTCGAGGATCAGGTGCAGGCTGCGGAGATTCCCCCCGGTGGCCTGGAACAGGGCGCGGGCGGCGCCGGGTCCGAGACCCAGGCGGCCGCCGTCACCGGCGGCATTGACGCGGAATTCCACGTACCGGGGGATCTCCGCGGCGGTGAGCGGGGCCAGCCGCAGGCGCTTGACGATGCGGCTGCGGAGCTGGCGCAGCGAGTCCGCCTCCAGGGTCTGCTCAAGCTCCGGCTGGCCGCACAGGATGATCTGCAGGAGCTTGTCCTGCCCGGTCTCGAGATTGCTCAGCAGGCGCACCAGCTCGAGGCTGGTGATGCTCAGGTTCTGGGCGTCGTCGACGAGCAGTACACAGTTGCGTCCCGCCCGCCGTTCGGCGATGAGGAAGTCGTTGAGCCGCTGCAGGTTCACGGAGACGCTGTCGGCGGGCTCCAGGCCGAAATCCGCACAGATCGCCGCCAGCAGTTCCGGCCCCTGCAGGAAGGTGTTGAACACCAGTGCGAAGGCCATGTCGCCGCCGGAGTGCGCGTCGAGGAGCCGCCGCAGGAGCGTGCTCTTGCCCAGGCCCACCTCGCCGGTGACCAGCATGATGCCCTTGCGGGTGTCGATACAGTGCGCCAGTTCGGCGAGCTCCTGCTCCATGCCGTGCGTGTAGTAGTACGCTGCCGGATCCGGTGTCGGTGGAAACGGATGCCGGCTGAGTCCCAGATATGCGTGTGCGGTGAACGCCTGTGCCATCGCGTCACATCCCAAGCCGGCGTACGGCCCGCTCCAGGGCGTCCGAGTCGGGTGAGTGCCGGCGCGCCGATTTCAGTACCTCGCGGGCGCGCTCCCTGTCGCCCTCGCGCAGGTGGATGTAGGCGAGGTTGATGCCCGCCTCCTCGTCCCCGGGGAAGCGCTCGAGGATCTGCCGGTACCGGTCCCGGGCCCGGTCGTAGTCCTCGTGCCTGAACGCGAACCAGCCCTCCATGCGCAGGCGCAGCACGTGTCCGGCCGGCAGCAGCGTGGCCACCTCGTCGAGGGTGTCCCCGGCGGCCGTCCAGTCACCCGCGGCGATCTGGCGCATCATCCGGGCATACAGTTCACGGGCGTGCTCGAGCGCCCCGCCCGTGAGCGTGCTGCTCGCCCGGTTCGCGGTGGTGCCGTCCGGTGTCCGCGTCTCCCGGGCCCCGGCTGCCGGGGAGGGCGGTGAGGCGGTCCGGCCGGTGTCGCCGGTGTCAGGGGAAACCGGCTCCGTGCCGTGTTTTTGCCCGCCCGTCGCCGGCGTGTCATTCGCTGCCGCGGCGACGCCGGACGGTGTGTCGTCGCCGTCATGCGATGCCCTGTCCGTACCCTCGTCCCGGGCGCCGTCGTCCGCCGGCGGCGGGCCACTGTCGGCGTTGGCCGCGGTGCCCGCCGTGTCTGCCGGCGCCCCGTGCCGGTCCGTCTCCTGCACCTCTCCGCGATCCGCGTCCGGATCGGTGCGCCCGTGTTCCGCCGGCTCGCGCGTGTCCGCCACCGTGATGGCCTCCGGGGCGTCCCCCGGCCGCTCCGGTGCCGCCGTTACGGGGGACGGGGCTGGATCCCGGACGTCCGCCGCCGATGACGCCGCTCCCGTGGCCCCCTCGTTCACGCCCGTCTCCGGGGGGGACGGTATGACGACCGCCTCGGCGGCGGCCGGCCGCGGGGGTTCAGGCGCCGGGGCCAGCAGCCGCATCGCCAGCAGCGGGCTCACTGCACCGAGAACGGCGACGGTCGCCAGCCCCGCGAGCCGGCGCGGCCAGCGCCGCGGCCCGGCCGTCGAACCCGCCGGGGGCAGGGGGCCGCGGGCCGTCTCCCCCTCGACCTCCTTGAGCGCGCGGTGGATCAGGCTCATAGCACGTGCACGCGGAGGGCGACCACCAGCTCGCGGGTCTCCGTCAGGCGCTCGCGGGTGCCGAAGAGCCGGCCCACGAGGGGCACTGACGACACGCCGGGCACGCCCTCGTCGCTCTTGCTGCTGGTCTGGTCGATGAGTCCGCCGATCAGGGCGACGTCGCCGTCGTTCAGCCGCAGCGTGGTGGTCAGGCCCTTGAGGTTGACCTCCGGCAGGGAGACCCGGGTCTCGCCGCCGACGTCGACCAGCTGCAGGCTCTGCTCGTCCACCTCCGTCTGCATCGGGCGGACCAGCAGCTCGACGGAGCCGTTATCCCGGACGTAGGGGACCACGCCCACCATGACGCCGGAGAACACCGAATCGGTCTCAACGTCCGAGGTGGTGGTGGTGGCGCCGCCGCCCGGTGCGGTCTCGGTCACCGAGCTGCTGGAGACGAAACGCGAGGTGGTGCCCACGCTCAGCATCGCCGGCGTGCCGTTGCGGGCGAGGATATTCGGGTTCGAGAGCACGGAGACGCTGCCGAAGGAGTCGAGCGCCTGGAGGATCGCGCCGAAATTGCCGTCCCGGTAGGCGACGCCCAGGGACTTGCCGTTACCGTCGGTCACGTTCCGCTGCGGGATGGTCAGCGAGGTCCCCGGCAGGGCCCCGCCGGCGTTGGGGAGGTTGGCCGTGGTGCCGCCGAGCTGAGTCGCGGCGCCGGTGATCACGCCCCCGAAGTTGTCCCGCAGCACGGTCCAGTCGATGCCGAACTTGAAGCCGTCGCTGAGGCGCACGTCGATGAGCTGGGCCTCGATGAAGACCTGCCGCCCTACCGTGTCCTTGAGCTGTGTGATGTAGCGGTCGACGGCGTGGATCTTCTCCGGGCGTCCCTTGACGTAGAGGGACCCGGAGACCTCGTCCACCGAGACTGTCGAGCGCTGGCTACCGGTACGCTGACGCTGCTCCTCGTCGTCGCCGCCGCTGCCCTGTTCGTTGCCGAGGATGTTGCGCACGCTGCCCTCGACCACCTGGTAGGGGCTCTCCGTCACGCCGCCGCTCGCCTTCAGCGTGAGGTGCCCCTGTAGCGCCCCGGAGCCGCCTCCGCCGTCGCCGGTGGCACTGGCCCCGGCGCCGAAGACATTACCGCCGTCGCTCATCTGCAGGCTGCTCGCGGTGTCGAGGAAGTCGAGCGAGTAGAGCTTCTCCTGCATCAGCGATACGCGCAGGGTCTTGCCCTGGACCTCGCCGTGCACGTTGTAGATATCGAGGATGTTCTCGATGGCCTCGCGGACGCTGACCTCGCGCAGGGAGAGCGTGGCGCGCTGGTCGAGCTCGACGACCCGGGGGTCGATGATCAGGTTCAGCGACGAGTTCGCGCTCAGTGCCCGCAGTGCCTCGCCGATGCGGGCGCCCGACAGGCTCAGGGAGACGGTCTCCGCCTCCAGCGGGTCGAACTTGGGCTCCACCGGCTCGATCGCCGGCTCTTCGGAGCGTTTTTCGACCTTCTCCCGCAGCCGGTCCATCGCTTCCTGGAGCTTGCGGGACTGCTTGGCGGTGCGCGAGGCGACCTTCCTGGTGGTCTTGGTATCCACCTTGTCCATGTTCTGCAGGCTGCGTGTGGGCTGCTGGGCACACCCGGCCAGCAACACGGCGGCCGCGGCCGCTAGCAGGACACTCCTCGTTGCGCTTTTGCCGGCGATGCTCATCCCATTGACTCTCACTTTTCGGGGAAAGGAATTTTCGGGCCCGTGCCGGGGCCGTTACCGTGCGTTCAACCAGCCGGCGAGCGACGCGAACCCCTCCGCGGTGACGACGTCGTCCCGGTTACGGGTGGCGCCGGTGCCCGGTGCATAGGCGCACGGCCCGGTATGGACGGAGTCGAAGCGCCCGCCGTCACCGTCGCGGTCCGTCAGCGGCACGACCAGGAAGAACGCCACGTTGCGCACGGCGTTGCCGGCGCAGTCGATCGTCCCCTGGGTGCCGTCGTCGCCCGTCAGAAAGATCTCGTCGGTGCTCACCGGCGTGTCGGCCGCGTTGCCCAGGCCGATGATCAGGTCCGTCGTGTCGAGGCGCCCGTTCCCGCTGCGGTCCCCGGCAACTGCCAGATCGGCATCCGCATCGCCGTTGCGGTAGACCCCGTAGAACGCGCGGCGGGCGTCTTCGGGTACCCCCATGTGCAGCGTCTCGTAGGGGACGCGACCGGTCTGCGTCCGGTTGCCGGAGCAGTCTCCCGCCCGGCCGTCGCCGGAGGTGTCCGGGCATGGCAGACGGGCGTTCGCCAGCGCGAAGGCCCGTATCGCGTCGCGAACCTCGGCCCCGTGGCGCACCGCCGCCTGGCGGTCGCGGACGCTGCCGAGATTCAGGTAGCCGCTGCTCACGGTCCACACCAGCAGGCCCACCACCGCCAGCACCACGGCCAGCTCGATGAGCGTGAAGCCCGCCACCGTTGCCAAGGGCCGCTTCCCCATGGCTATTCCCCACCCTTCAGCTCCCGGGCTTCCTCGGGAAGCTGTCCCTGGAGCCGGCGCATTTCGGCGAGGATTCCCCGGATGCGTTGCCGGTCCTGCTTGCCGGGGTCGTCGGCAATGGACTTCATTTCGTTGGCGAGCGACTGGATTCGCCCCGCGTTCTTTACCGTCTCCTCCAGCCGCCTCAGGTCGACGCCGGCCACCTCGCTGGTGCCCAGCGTGCTGCGGAGCTGGCCCAGCAGCTCCCCGACCCGCTGGGGCGATCCCTGTCCCGGGGACTGGGCGATGCTGGCGAGCTCCCGCTGAATGCGGCGGACCCTGCCTCCCTCTCCGAGGGCCGACCCGTCGGTGTGTTGGTTGCCGTCCTGCCCGGATGGGGCCGGCTTGCGCTCCTGCTGGAACAGGGGAGGCGCCTCGTCGGTAGCCACTTCGGGCCGGGGTTCGGCCGTCTCCGCCGGCTCGCGGTCCCGGGGCTCCGGCGCCGCGGCGCGCTCCGTTGTGTCCTGCGTGCTCGGCAGGTTCGCGGCGGGCGGCTCGGGTACGCCACCCGGCATTACGAAGGCGTAGAACCAGATCACCACCGCCGCGAGGGTGGCGATGCCGATGAGGAAACCGTAGAGCGCTTGGCGATTCACCTGGACACCCAATTCCGTCAGTCTGCGGTCAGTTCACGTTGCCGTCGCCGGCGCCGGGGCGGAGCGTCCCCAGCTGCAGCTGCTCCGGGGGCAGCGTGAGCTTCTGCCGCCGCCCGCGACGTTCCCGTACCACGACGCTGCGTGTCCCGATCCGGGTCACCGTGCCGCCCCCGGGGAGCGCATCGCCGGTCTGGACGAGCCTGCCGTCCACCATGGCCATCCGCCGCTGGCCGTCGAGCAGCAGTGTCAGGTTGCGCTCGGGCAGCGGTGCCCGGGCGACACGCTCGGTGCCGTCCTCCGGCGGTGCCGGCTCCGGTTCGGGCTCGGGGCGGCGCGCGGTGGCGAGCAGCGTGTCCGTTTCCACGCGGCGGCGCTGGGCCATGAGGCGTGCCAGCGAGTCCAGCGAGCGCTCGGCGGCGGTAAGGCGCTCGCGACGGGTTTCGTCGACCCGGGAGATCTGCGGAAGGCCGGCCTCCGGGCGCGCAAGACCGCGGTCCCCGCCGTCGCGCACCTGTGGCAGGTCGGCGACGACCCATCCGACGATGATCACGGCGGCGACGTTGAACACGACGAACAGGTATTTCATGTGTCCTGGCTCCCGGGGGCCAACCGGTAGGAGAAGCTGCCGGGGGCATCCGATGCGGGCTTCAGGGGGACGGGGTGCCAGCCGTCCCGGCGTAGCGTTGCCAGGAATCGCCGTATGGCGCCGCCGTCCTCGTTGCCGGCGGTGCCGTCCACACGCAGCCGGTAGCCGTCGCGCGGGCTGGACTCCAGCCGGACGCGGTAGACGGTCAGTCCCGGCCCCGCGGCCTCGCGGATGCTGGCGAGCACCTGGACCGGGGTATAGGGGGCGCCCCGGTCGAGGCGGCCGACGAAGGCCGAGAGTTCCGCGACGGTGCCGGAGCGGTCGGGGAAGTCTGCCTCCCGGATCCTCGCGCTTCTGTCCTGCACCGCTGCCTTCAGCGTCCGCGCGCTTTCGCGTTCCTGTGCCGCGAGACCGTGGGTGTACTGCCCGGCGGCGCCGAGACCGACGGCGAGCGCGCCGACCGCGGTGAGCACCGCCGGGGCCATTGACTCGGACCACCACGCCGTCTTTTCGCGGACGGGGTTGCTGCTGGCAGCGGCACCGAGGCGGTTGACGGCCCGGGGCAGGGCGCTGAGGACCTCTCCGTCCCCGTCGCGGAAGCGCTGCGAGCGTGTGCGGCGGACCGGTACGCCCGCGGCATCCTGGACGCGCTCGATCAACGAGGTCTCCAGCTCGTCGTCCGGGGCCGCCAGGGCGGTGAGCCACTCCGGGCGCAGCGGCCCGGCGTGGCCGGACTGAGCGGCGAACGCGGCGATGTTGGCCCCGAGGGTCCGTGCCGCGAGCTGCTGGTCCTCGGCCTCGCCGGTGGCGCTGTAGACGTCCTCGAACGACAGGTCATCCCGTCCCCGCGCGAACACCAGCAGACGCCGGTCCAGGTGCAGGATCCGGCCCTCGCCCTCGCGGACGTCGGCGAGCAGGGCGCCCGCCGGGTAGACGAGGCAGTGGTCGTTCTCGCCGCGGATCCACTGGAGCAGGCGTTGCCATGCCTCGAGGGGGACGGCGGTGTAGAACGCCTGGCCGCCGTCGCGTGCCCTGGAAAGGTGATGTATGACGATGTGGTTCGGGCCGTCGACCCAGCCCTCCCGCCGGACCTCCCGGTCGATCAGGGCGCGGGCGAACTGCGTCTTGCCCTCGAACCGGAGCACGCCCGTGAACGCGCCGGAGAAGTTGACCAGCACCCTCGCGGGGCGGTGCAGGCGGGGGTAGGGATCCACCACCGCGGTCTCGCCGCGGTGGCCGAACCACCGCCACCGCTCGCCGTCGACCAGGATCACGTCGGTCTTCATCGGGGCGATTCCTCCAGCAGCAGATGCAGCGTGCCCGAGAGCGCCAGGTTCACCTCCCGGTCGTCCCACGCCGGGCGCCGGAACAGGCCCTGCCCGGCCTCGAGGACGCTGAACTCGAAGGCATCGGGGATGAAGATCGAGCGACTGCCGCTGACCGTGGTCCCGAGGAGGTCCAGGGCCCGGTCACGGGGAACCTGGTCACGGGTGAAGCGTATCCGGCGCTCGCTCCAGCGCCCGCCGTCCAGCTCGAGCCGGTCCGCACGGGCGAGGAGCGCGTCCACGCGCTTTGCGTAGGCGCGCCGGTCCTCGAGCGCGGCGAGCCGCTGGTCCAGCACCTGGAGACGGCGCTGGGCGGTCGCCGTGGACTGGCGGGCATCGGCGAGCGCCTTCACCCCCGAACGGGCGTGATAGGCAGCGGCGGCGAGCGCCGTCAGCAGCACGACGAACAGCACCACTCGAAGACCGCGCACCATGGCCTACTGCCCCATCGTCCAGTGGGCGGTCAGCAGCGCGACGCGGTCCTCGTCGAGGGCATCGTCGGTCTCGTCGGCGGTCTCGCCGGTGAAGCTCTGCGAGTCGGGACCGCCGCCGCCGACCGTGGGGTTGTTCGCCTGGGAGTAGGTATTGTTGGCCTCCCACTCGTAGCCCGGGGCGTTCGCGCCGCCGGCGTCGTCCGCCTGGTCGGCGGCCTGGATGCGGAACCGCCCCTCGCGGGCGTCGGCGCTGCCGTCGATCAGCTGGTCGATGAAGCGCGCCAGGTCGGGGGTGAGCCCGCGCACGACCATGACGTTGCCCGCCCCCGAGGGGGTGCCTTCCGGGTTCCACTGGAAGCAGACCTGGACCTCCGCGGAGTTGCCGTTGGTGTCCTCGTAGAGGTAACGGTCCTCGAAGCCCTCGCCCCGGCCGGGGGGCATCCCGATACCGGCGCGCAGCATCAGATCACGCAGATTCTGCTCGGCGAGACCGGCGCCGCCGGTGTTGTCGCTGCCCGCGCCGCTGCCGTAGCCGGCGCCGTTGCACACGCGCAGCCCGGTATTGTCGAAGTTGGCCGGGATGCCCGCGGCACCGCTGCCGCCGGACCAGGCGCTCTGGCGCTCGCAGACGTCGCCGTCGCTGCCGGTGAACGTGGTCTCGGCGCCGTTGACCATGTACGTGGGCGCCTGCTGGCAGTCCCCGAGGACCACGCCGGTGCGCTGGTAGTACTGGTCGTAGGCCTCCTTCCACTGATAGAGGAACTTGTTCGCGATCTTGGTGTACTCGGCGTTGCGCTGCACGTCCTCGGCGATGGCGATCGCCCCCAGGATCAGGCCGATGACCGCGAGCACGATCGCCATCTCCACGAGGGTGAAGCCGGCCGCCCGGGACGGGCGCTGCTTGAGGTTCTGCATGACGGCTCTCCGAATCACTGGTTCATCTTGTAGTGGGCGGTGACGGTAACGACCTGGTCCTCGTCCCGGCTGCGCCCCTCGCCATCGGCGGTAACGTCGTCGGCGCCCGTCCGGAAGGTGTTATTGGCCGTCCACTGCGCGCCGGGCTCGTTGTCGGTGCCGTCGCCGATGCCCTCCTGGCGGAACACGCCCTCCCTGGCGTCGGCCTGGCCGTCGGTGGCCTGATCGAGGTAGCGCGCGAGGTCGGGGGTCAGCCCGGAGATGGTCATGACGTTGCCCGAGCCGGAATCCGTGCCCGGCGGGTTCCACTGGAAGCAGACCTGGATTTCCTGGGGATTGCCGTTGCTGTCGAGATAGACGTAACGATCCTCGAAGCCCTCGCCGCGTCCCGGGGGCAGCTCCACGCCGGCCTGCAGCATCAGGTCGCGGAGGCCCGCGGTGTCGCCGTTGCCGACGCACAGCGCCCCGGGGCCGGTCTCGTCGGACATGTCGCCGTCGGCGCCCGAGCGGTTGTCGTCGTCCACGAAGACCTGGCCGTTGACCATCAGCTGCGGCTCGGTCTGGCTGTCCCCCACGGGCACGCCCATGCGCTGGTAGTACGCGTTATAGGCAACGGCCCACTGGTCGATGAACGTCCGCTTGATCTTGGTGTACTCGGCATTGCGCTGTACGTCCTGGCCGATCATCACCGCGCCCAGGATCAAGCCGATTACCGCGAGCACGATGGCCATCTCGACCAGCGTGAAACCGCCGTTACGACGCGACCCGACAGCTGTGTTCGCCTTCATCCGTTCGGTCTCCGTCACCACGTTGTGCGGCGTGGCCTCGGCGGCCACGAGCGATTGGGGATTGACGTTGTCCGCCGGCATCCCGGTGTGCCACGCGTCACTGACGGGGTGCCCGGCGACGGTTCATGCAATCTGGGTTGCGGTTTATAACGCCCGCCGCGTTAGGGCCGCGTTATACCGGCCCGCCATGGCCGTGAGACGGATCGCTCAGGGGCCCTGACGAGGGGGCGTCGCGGCGCAATCCCCCGTTTTCATGCGCCGCCCGCGGTGCCGGTTGCCGCGGTGACGGCGTCGCCGGGTTTCTGGCCAGGCCGTGATCCGTGCGTTAGTTTGTTTACGGACAAAACCAATGATCGAACCGATAACGCCGGCATAACGGGGCGCGCGCCGGCGTACCGGCCCGTGGCCACGGGCGCAGGGATCAGGCCGGAAAGGGGGTGGCGCGGATGCGCGCGAATGGGGCAAGTCAGGCCGGCAGCGTTCATGCAGCGCCGCCGTCGGAAACCGTGTCCGATGGGGTGGTGGTCCGTTGCCTCGGCCCCATGGAAGTATCGATCCGTGGTGTGCCGGTCGATGGGCTCGACGACACCAAGACCGGCGCGCTGCTCGCCTATCTGGTGCAGGAGGCGCGGGAGCCGTTGTCCCGAACCCGCCTGGCGGGCCTGTTCTGGCCGGAGGTGGGCGAGAGGACCGCGCGTAACAATCTCCGGCAGACGCTCCACCACCTGCGCCAGCGTCTGCCCGCGGACCCCGGTGGCGAGGGGCCGTTGCTGGTCAGCCGTGAAGCGGTCGGGTTGGACAGCCGCCTGCCGTGCTGGCTGGACACGGGCGTTATCGGCGCCGGCCCGGAATGCTGCGGCGGACACGTGAGGACCGCCGGATGCCGCGCTGCCCTGGACCTCATGCAGCAGTCGGTGTCGGTGTACCGCGGTCCTTTCCTGCAGGGGTTCACCGCGAGCGAGCTGCCGCAGCCGGTGATGGAGTGGCTGCTCCAGCGGCGCACA
>WBJT01000017.1_pt1 | contig 58131 bp, 58 predicted proteins | sample 5109881 | NCBI WGS metagenome assembly WBJT01 (sample SAMN11895465, study PRJNA545514) | wastewater metagenome | isolation source: saline BTEX enrichment culture, original innoculum from Kuwait petroleum... | place: USA:Stillwater, OK | collected 2018-09-01
GAACCACCCGATCCCATACCGAACTCGGAAGTGAAACCACTCCGCGCCGATGATAGTGCCGCCTCGCTGTGGTGCGAAAGTAGGTCATCGCCAGGCTCTTATCCCTAAACCCCCGGCCATTAATGGCCGGGGGTTTTTTTATGCAAATTTGTCAGGTGCCGCGGTACGCCGCAGGGGCCCCTCGGCCCCGGATACTGCCCCGCGGCCGGCGTAATTGGTTTACCCCGGCTCGTACGGGATGGGGGCAGCCAGGTGTGCGCGCCTCCCTTGGCAGAGGTAAATCAGGTACAGTGACGGCCTGTCTTCAACGGCCACGGACAGGCCATCACGTCGGAAATTCGCGGAGAGGGAATAATGGCAAGCGGCTCGGTCAACAAGGTCATCCTGATCGGCAATCTTGGGGCGGATCCGGAGGTGCGTTACGCGCCCTCGGGCAGCGCGGTCACCAACATCCGGGTCGCGACCACCGAGCAGTGGCGGGATCGCCAGAGCGGCGATCGCCAGGAGCGCACGGACTGGCACCGCGTCGTGTTCTTCAACCGCCTGGCAGAGATCGCCGGGGAGTACCTGCGCAAGGGCTCTAAGGTCTACATCGAGGGCCAGCTCCAGACCCGCAAATGGCAGGGGCAGGACGGTCAGGACCGCTACACCACGGAGGTGGTGGCGCGCGAGATGCAGATGCTCGACACCCGTACCACCGGTGGTGGCGGCGGCGGAGGCGGCCCGCGGCCCGAGCCCCAGGGCGGTGACGGGGGCTACGGTGGCGGCGGCGGCCGTCAGCCGGAGCCGCCGCAGGACGATTTCGACGACGACATCCCGTTCTGACACCGCGAGTGACGGCGAGGACGGACCTGCCGGGCGAGTGCGTCCCGGTAGGCAGCGCATGGTGGTCTGATGCCCCCGCCACCCGGGGGGGCAGGCCAACGGCGGTACCCGCGCTTGCTGGGAACGCGTAATGCGGCTGGCGAAGATCAAGCTCTCCGGCTTCAAGTCGTTCGTGGACCCCACCACGGTGACGCTTCCCGGCGATCTCGTGGCGATCGTCGGGCCGAACGGCTGCGGCAAATCCAACATCATCGATGCCGTGCGCTGGGTCATGGGCGAGAGCTCGGCCAAGCACCTGCGCGGCGAGTCGATGGCGGACGTCATCTTCAATGGTTCCGGCAGCCGTAAGCCGGTGGGTACCGCCTCGATCGAGCTCGTCTTCGACAACAGCGACGGCACCATCACCGGGCAGTACGCCGGCTACAACGAGATCGCGGTGCGCCGCCAGGTGAACCGCGACGGCCAGTCCGCGTACTACCTCAACGGCACACGCTGCCGCCGGCGCGACATCACCGACATCTTCCTTGGCACCGGTCTCGGGCCACGCAGCTACTCGATCATCGAGCAGGGCATGATCTCGCGGGTGATCGAGGCGCGCCCCGAGGAGCTGCGCCGCTACCTCGAGGAGGCGGCGGGCATCAGCCTGTACAAGGAGCGCCGGCGTGAGACCGAGCGGCGCATCCGCGACACCCTGGAGAACCTGGAGCGGCTCGAGGACGTTCGCGACGAGGTCGCGCGCCAGCTCGAGAAGCTCAAGCGCCAGGCCGACACCGCCGAGCGTTACAAGGGCCTGCGGGCCGAGCAGCGCCAGCGCCAGGCCGAGCTGCACGTCCTGCGCCTGCAGGGCCTGGAGGCCGAGCGCGAGCGCCTGGAAGGCGAGCTGCGGCGCCGCGACACCGAGGTCGAGGCCGCGGTCGCCGAGCAGCGCCGGCTCGAGCGCGAGACCGAGAGCGTGCGCGCACGCCACGCCGAGGACAGCGACCGCCTCAACGAGATCCAGGCCGAGTACTACGGTGTTGGCTCCGAGATCACCCGCCTCGAGCAGCGCATGAAGCACCAGCGTGAGATGCGTGAGGCACGCCGCGCGGAGGAGGCGCGTACCCGCGAGGCGCTGGATGAGCACCGGGCCAGCCTGGAGCAGGACGGCGAGAAGCTGCGCCTGGCCGAGGAGCGCGTCGCCGAGCTGGAGCCGGAACACGAGGCCCTTGCCGAGGCCGAGGCCGGTGCCGACGAGGGCGTGCAGCAGGCCCAGCAGGCACTGGAGGACTGGCGCGAGCGATGGGAGCGCTTCAACGAGGACGCCCAGCAGCCGGCGCGTACCGCCGAAGTCGAGCGTGCCCGTATCGAGCAGCTCGAACGTCAGGGTGAGGAGCGGACCCGTCAGCGAGAGCGCCTCGCCCAGGAAATCGAGTCCCTGGACGAGGCCCTGGCCCGCGAGTCGGACGAGGCCGGCGCGGAGCGTCTGGAGGCCCTGGAGGAGCGCCTGGAGGGCCTGCGCGAGCGCCTGGACGAACGCGACGAGGCCCTGACGGCACTCGAGGACGAGGCCACCGAGCTGGACGAGTCCCTGGAAGGGACCCGGGAAGAGCGCCACCGTACCGCGGCACGCCTCACCTCCCTGGAGACCCTGCAGGAGGCCGCCCTCGGCGAGGGCGAGGCGGCGGGGCGCTGGCTTGCCGCGCAGGGCCTGGACGACGGCGAGCGGCTGGCCCGCCGCCTCGACGTCGAGCCGGGCTGGGAGCGGGCCGTGGAGGCGGTCCTCGGGGCCCACCTGCAGGCGGTCCTGGTCACGGATCCCGGGCGCTACGTGGCCGCCCTAGCGGCCCTGGAGGGTGACGAGATCGTGCTCCAGCGGCCCGCGGACGGGGTGCCGGATGGGGCATCGCCCGGCGACGGGCTTGCGCGGCGGGTAAGCGCCCCGTGGCCGGTTGCGGGGCTCTTCGCGGGGGTCCATACCGCCGAGGATGTGGATGCCGCACTGGCCCGAGCCCCCGACCTCGCGCCCGGCGAGGAGATCGTCACGCCGGACGGCACCCGTTTCGGACCGGACTGGGTGCACGCCCGCGGCGAGGCCCGTGACGACACCGGCGTGTTGGCACGGGAGCGCGACCTCTCGGAGACGCGGGAGGCGCTTGAGACGCTGGATGCCCGGCTCGCCGAACAGGAGGCCCGCCGCGGCGAGCTGCGTGAGCGCATCGCCGATCTCACCGAACGACGGGACGACGACCGCGATGCCCTCCACGAGGCCGAACGCGAGCGCGCCAGCCTGCAGGCGCAGGTGGACAACCAGCGGGCCCAGCAGCAGGAGCGCGGGGAGCGCCGCCGCGCCCGCCAGGCGGAGCTCGAGGACCTTGCCGAGGCCATCGAGGAGATCAATGCGGACGTCCGTGCCGCTCGCGAGCGCCAGGCCGAGGCGCTGGATCGCAGTGAGGCCCTGGACGAGACCCGGGAGCGGCTCAACGAGGAGAAGCTCGGTCTGCAGGACCAGCTGGATGCGGCGCGCGAACGCCTGGCCGACGTGCGCTCGCGCCGGCACGACGTGGCACTGCGCCTGGAGAGCGCGACCACGGCCAGACAGTCCCTGGCGGAGTCCGTCTCGCGCCAGAAGGCCCAGTGCGAACGCCTCGAGGCGCGGCTCGCGGAGCTCGCAGCAGCGGACGACGAGCCCGCCGAGGTCGACGACGAGGCCGCCGAGGCCGAACGCCAGCGCCTGCTGGAGCGTCGCCAGTCCGTGGAACACGAGCTCGGCGAGGCCCGCACCCGCCTGGGTGACGCGGAGGAACGGCTGCGCGATCTCGAGACCCGCCGCGGCGAGGCCGAGCGCTCGGTCACCGAGCTGCGCGAGGGCACGGAGTCCGCGCGTTACCGCAGCTACGAGCTCAAGATCCGCATTCAGACCCAGGCCGAGCAGCTCGCGGAGATGGAGGTGGATCGCGCCGAGACCGCCACGGCGCTGCCGGAGGACGCCGACGAGCAGCGCTGGGAGGCGGAGCTGGAGCGCCTGGATGAGCGCATCCGCCGCCTGGGGCCGATCAACCTGGCGGCGATCGACGAGTACCGCGAGCTCGAATCCCGCAAGGGCTACCTCGACAGCCAGTACGAGGACCTCAACGAGGCCCTGGAAACCTTGCAGTCCGCGATCCGGCGCATCGACCGGGAGACGCGCCAGCGTTTCAAGGAGACCTTCGAGAAGGTCAACGAGGGCATGCAGCGTCTCTTTCCCCGGCTTTTCGGCGGCGGCAGCGGCTACCTGGAACTCACGGGCGAGGATCTGCTCGAAACCGGTGTGGCGATCATGGCGCGCCCGCCGGGCAAGCGGGTGAGCAACATCCACCTGCTCTCCGGCGGCGAAAAGGCGCTCACGGCAGTGGCCCTGGTGTTCGCCATCTTCGAGCTCAACCCGGCGCCGTTCTGCATGCTCGACGAGGTGGACGCACCGCTGGACGAGGCCAACGTCGGGCGTTTCTGCGACATGCTCCAGGCCCTGTCGGACCGGGTGCAGTTTATCGTCATCACCCACAACAAGGTGACCATGGCCGCGGCCAGCCACCTTGCCGGCGTGACCATGAACGAGCCCGGAGTCTCCCGGCTGGTGGCCGTGGATATGGAGGCGGCGACCGCGCTGGTGGACACCCCGGGGGACGGGGCTTGAGCTTCATGCACGCGCCATGCAGGCTGTTCCGAGCATGGCGAGCGCCCTCGGCCATGGCATCCAGGTGAGCGATCGGACGGGAAGATGGACGAACTGCGCTGGCTTTTGATCATTCTCGGTGCCCTGGTCATTGTGGCCATCTACCTGCATGGCACGTTCCAGAACTGGCGCCATGACGGCCTGCCCTGGTCCCGGAACCGTCGCAACCAGCGCGAGCCGTTCGCCGGCGGTGGTGTCGAGGAGCCCCACCTGGACGACGAGCTGCCCGAGTTCGATCCGGAGCTGGAAACCGGGCGCGAGACCGGGGACCTGGGCCGGGAGGGTGACGATGACGACCGGGTGTCGCCGTTTCACGACGTGGGGGCGGAGGCCGATCCCGAAGCCGGCATGGACGAAGGTGACGACCTCCCCGCCGGCCGCGACGAACGTGACTTCCCCGCCTGGGCCCACAGCCGCGTCGAAGGCTCACGCTCCCGGGCCGAGGAGTGGCCCGTGCCGGAGGCGGACGACGACGACTGGTGGCCGGACGATGACCTTCCCGTTGGCAGCACGCCGGATGACGGAAGCCCGGACGCGCCGGAGATCGAGGAGGGTGTCGAGGGCAGCGACGCCGGTGCGCTCGGCGACGGTGGCGGCGAACGCGAGCCCGCCCGCCGTGGCCGGCTCGCCGAGCGCCTGCGCCGGGCCCTGGGCACGGACGGCGGTGGCGACGGCAGCCGTGGCGGGGGCGAGGCCGAGGCGGACGTGCCCCCGGGGCTGGAGGAGAAGATCGTCGTCATCAACGTGCTCGCCCCCAACGGCGAGCGATTCCTCGGGCCCGCGGTGCAGGATGCCCTGCAGTCCGCCGGCCTGACCTTCGGCGAGCACGGCATCTTCCATCGCTACATCGAGGGCAGCCGGGGCCGGGTCGCGGAGTTCAGCGTCGCCAACATCCTCAACCCCGGCTGGTTCGACCTGGAGCGCATGGAGGGGTTCGAGACCCCGGGACTCGCGTTCTTTCTCCGCCTGCCGGGGCCGTTCGACGCCGTGACCGCCTTCGAGGAGATGCTCGAGGCCGCACGCCACGTGGCCGGCGAGCTCGACGGCCAGCTTCTGGACGCGCGCCGCTGCGACCTCACCCATCAGGCGGTGGAGCACCTGCGCGAGGAGATGATCGAGTACCGCCGCCGTGCGCACCTCGCCCGCCGGCAGCACCGAGAGTGACCACCCCGAACCCATGAGCGAGTCCAACGACGCCTTCCCCGGGGCGGAACGCCGTGCCGCCGAGCTGCGCGAGACCCTCGCCGACCACAATTACCGCTATTACGTCCTCGACGAGCCGGCCGTCTCCGACGCCGAGTACGACGCGCTGCTGCGCGAGCTCCAGGACCTGGAGCGGCAGTGGCCGTCGCTGGCGACCCCGGATTCGCCCACCCAGCGCGTCGGCGCGCCACCGCTGGAGGCCTTCGAGCCGGCGCGCCACGAGCAGCCCATGCTCTCGCTGGGCAACGTCTTCAGCGAGGAGGAGCTGCGCGAGTTCGACCGCCGGGTGCACGAGCGTGCCGCCGGCGGCGATGTCGCCTACGTGTGCGAGCCCAAGCTCGACGGCCTGTCGGTGAACCTGCGCTACGAGGACGGCCTGCTCGCGCGCGCCGCCACGCGGGGCGACGGTGAGGTCGGCGAGGACATCACCGCTAACGTGCGCACCATCCGCTCGGTGCCCCTGCGCCTCACCGGCGCGGCCCCGTCGCTGCTGGAGGTCCGTGGCGAGGTCGTCATCCGCAAGGCGGACTTCGAACGCCTCAACGCCCGGCGCGAGGCCGCCGGCGAGCGGACCTTCGCCAACCCCCGCAACGCCGCCGCCGGCAGCCTGCGCCAGCTCGATTCCCGGATCACCGCGCGCCGGCCGCTGACCTTCTTCACCTTCGGCACCGGGGCCAGCTCGGAGACACTGGCGGCCACGCACAGCGACGTGCTCACCCGGCTTGAGGCCTGGGGTTTCCGGGTCAACGAGCACGTCCAGCGCGTCGACGACGTGGACGGCTGCCTCCGCTATTACCAGTGGCTGCTGGAGTATCGCGATACGCTGAGCTACGAAATCGACGGCGCGGTCTACAAGGTCGACGACCTGGCCCTGCGCGAGCGCCTGGGCTTCACCGCCCGCGCACCCCGTTGGGCCGCCGCGCACAAGCTCCCGGCGCGGGAGGCCACCACGGTGGTGGAGACCATCGCGGCCTCGGTGGGGCGTACCGGCGTGATCACCCCGGTGGCCGAGTTGGCGCCCGTCGAGGTCGGCGGCGTGACCGTCAGCCGCGCGACCCTGCACAACCTCGACGAGGTGCGCCGCAAGGACGTGCGCGAGGGCGACACCGTCATGGTCCGCCGTGCCGGTGATGTCATCCCCGAGATCACGGCGGTAATCACCGAGCGGCGGCCTGCCGGCGTCGAGCCCTGGGACATGCCCGGCGCCTGTCCGGTATGCGGCTCCGAGGTGCTGCGCCTGGACGAGGAGGCCGCCCACCGCTGCATCGGCGGGCTGTACTGCCCGGCCCAGCGCATGGGCGCGCTGCTGCACTTCGTCTCGCGCCGGGCCATGGACATCGACGGGCTCGGCGAGAAGCTCGTCGCGCAGCTCGTCGAGCGCGACCTGGTGCGCACCGCCGCCGACCTGTATCACCTCGATGCCCGGCGCCTGAGCGGGCTGGAGCGCATGGGCGAGCGCTCCGCCGCGAACGTCCTGCGCGCCATCGACGCCTCCCGCGAGACGACCCTGGCGCGGTTCCTCTATGCCCTGGGGATCAATCACGTGGGTGAGGTCACCGCCAAGGCCCTGGCGGCCCACTTCGGCGAGCTCGATGCCATCAGGCAGGCGGATGAGGAGGCCCTTGAGTCGGTGCCGGACGTGGGGCCCGTGGTCGCGCAGAGCGTGGCGCACTTCTTCGCCCAGCCCCACAATCAGGAGGTCATCGACGGCCTGCTCCACGCCGGTGTCCACTGGCCGGCCCCGGAGGGGCGTGACGGTGATGAGGCGCCCCTGGCGGGCCGGACCTTCGTGCTGACCGGCACCCTGGAGGGGTTCACCCGCGACGAGGCGCGGGCGCGGATCGAGGCCCTGGGCGGCAAGGTGACGGGCAGTGTCTCCGGGCGCACCGACTACGTCGTCGCTGGCGCGGACCCGGGCTCCAAGCGGGACAAGGCAGAGCGCCTGGGGGTGAGCGTGCTGGACGAGGCCGCCTTCCGCGAGCTCGTCGGCGGCGCCGGCTGAGAGGCGGGTGGCCGGCTCAGCTGTCCTCGCCGAAGCGCTCGGCGATCAGGGCCTCCAGCGCCTCCATTGCCTGCGCCGCGTCGCTGCCCTCGGCCTCGATGAGGATGCAGCTGCCCTGGGCGGCGGCGAGCATCATCATGCCCATGATGCTCTTGCCGTTGACCGTGCGTTCGTCGCGGGTGACCTGGATGTCGGCGTCGTAGTGCCCCGCGGTACTCACGAACCGGGCGGCCGCGCGGGCATGCAGGCCGAGGCGGTTGACGATCTCCACCTCGCGGCGGATCCGGGTCGGTTCAGCGGTGTCGCTCATGGTGCCTGTCTTGCTCCGCGGGGGTGGGTTCGACGAGCAGCACGCCGTCGCGACCGCCGGTGTAGGCCTTGTCCCTAAGGGCCGCCAGCGGCAGGTCCGGATAGTTGAGCACGCGCAGGAGCATCGGCAGGTTCAGCCCCGAAACCACCGCCGTACCCATGCGCTCACCCAGGCGCACCGCCACGTTGCTGGGGGTCGCGCCGAAGGCGTCGGTGAGGATGAGCACGCCGTCGCCGCTGTCGAGGCGGGTGAGCAGCTCGGTGCCCCGGTGGACCATCGCTTCGGGGCTGCTGTCCTGGGGGACGTTGAGGTGCGCCGTCTCCAGCGGGCACGCGCCGAGGATGGTGCGCGCGGTGTTGAGCAGCTCCTGGCCCACACGGTTGTGCGTGATGATCAGCAGCCCGACACTCATGGCAGCTCCCGGTGACGGACGTTGACCTGCCCGAGCCGGCCGCGGAAGTCCCCGCACAGCCGCTCGGCGAGATAGACGGAGCGGTGCTGTCCCCCGGTGCAGCCGATGGCGATGGTCAGGTAGCTGCGGTTCTCCTGCTGGAAGCGCGGAATCCATTCGGCGAGGAAATCCCGCACCTGGGTGTGGAAGGCGGTGACCGTCTCCTGCGCCTCGAGGAATGCCGCCACCGGCTCGTCGCGTCCGGTGAGCGGGCGCAGCTCGGCGTTCCAGTGGGGATTCGGCAGGCAGCGCGCGTCGAAGACGAAGTCCGCATCCGGCGGCAGGCCGTGCTTGTAGCCGAAGGACTCGAACATCAGCGAGAGGGTGTAGGGGGCCCGGACCAGGCGGGCCCGGACCAGGTCACGCAACTCGTGGACGGTGGTGCGCGTGGTGTCGATGGTCAGGTCCGCGCGCTCGAGCAGCGGCTCGAGCAGCTCGCGCTCGCGATGGATGGCCTCGTCCAGGGAGGTGTCCTCGCCGCTCAGCGGGTGTCGCCGGCGGGTCTCGCTGAAGCGCTTGAGCAGGGTGTCGCGCTCGGCGTCGAGGAAGAGGATCTCGCAGTTGATGCCGCTGGCGCGCAGCTGATCCAGTATCGCCGGGATGCGTGCCAGGTCCGATGGGCGGTTGCGCGCGTCCACGCCCACGGCGTAGCGGTCGTTGCCGGGCTCGTCCCCGGCAACGGCGGTAATGTGGCGGCCAAAGGCCTCCAGCAGGTCCACCGGCAGGTTGTCGATACAGTAGAATCCGGTGTCTTCCAGCGTGCTCAGTGCCACGCTCTTGCCCGATCCGGACAGCCCGCTAATGATGACGAGCCGCATTCAGTCGGTCCTCCGCGCTCGCTTGGCCGTGCGTAATGCCGCCGGCCTGACGGCACTCGCGTACCGCTGCCTCGATGAGCAGGGCGGTCATGGGGCCCGGGGCCAGGGTCAGCCGGGGCAGGGGGCGTCCGAGCAGTCCGCCGGTGGCCCAGCCCCCGGTCAGCGGGTCCGCACTCGCCCCGGGCGCGAGTACTACTTCCAGGACCACCGGGGCGCGCCGTGCCAGCGCCGCATCCCCGAAGTGCTCGTCCACCCGGATCACGCCGAGACCGCGTACGGCGAGCCGTCCGCGGGGGCCCTCGTCGGGGGCGCGGCCCTCGGGGGTGGCGCTGGCGGCGGCGAGTGTCACCAGATCGTCGGCCACCAGGGCGTGCCCGCGATCGAGCAGGGCCAGTGCCGTGTGGCTCTTGCCCGTGCCCTCGGCCCCCCTGAGCAGGACCCCGTGACCATGGATGCGAACCAGGGTGCCGGGGACTCCGGGGCGCCCGGCAAGGCGGACGAGGGCGCGATCGATTCGCCAGGCCAGGGCCTCGTCGTCCGCCTCCAGTGTCATCCAGGGCGTGCCGTCGGCCGGCGCGGCGTCGGCGGACTCGCAGACGATCAGGCAGGCGCCGTCCGCGTCGGTGGCGCCACGGCGTACCGGGGCGTCGCCACCGAGCCAGCGCGGTGCATCCACGGGTAGCTCGACGGTCTCGCCGCCGCCGTGCGCCGCGGCCCCGAGCGCCCGTGCCAGGGCGGTGCGGGGGATGCGCAGCCGAGGCGTCATGCCGGCGCGCCGTCCACCAGCCGTTGTGACACCTGCTCGTAGAGGGAACGGTCGGTGCCGCTGGCACGGAGATGCTCGCAGAAGGCCGTGTCACTGAACATCTCCGCCAGCGTGGCGAGGATGCGCAGATGCTCGTCGGTGGACTCTTCCGGCACGAGCAGCGCGAAGAGCAGATCCACCGGCTGACGGTCGACGGCGTCGAAATCCACGCCCGTGTCGAGGTTGAGCACCGCCGCCACAGGGGCATCCAGGCCCGGCAGCCGGGCATGTGGCAGGGCGACGCCCCGGCCCAGACCGGTGCTGCCGAGCCGCTCGCGTCCGATCAGGCTCTCGAAGATGCTGCGGGTGTCCGGACCGGTCGCATCCTCGTTGAGCAGTTCCGAGAGCAGCTCCAGGCTGCGCTTCTTGCTGGTGGCATGCGCCCCGTAGCGAACCCGCTCGGGGGAGAGCAGTGCTGCAATGTTCATGGTGCCCCGGCCCTGAACTGGCGTTGTCCGGCACGTCGGCGGCGGTACGGGCCCGAGGCACCTCCCTGCGCCCGGTCTGGCAGGCCCGCCGCCGGCGTGGTCACTGGTCTGCCGGCCACCCCGGCCGGCAACGATGGATCATTCCTCGAGGGCCTGGCTCACCGGCCCCTCGTTACGGCGATGATCCGCGCGTTTCTCCTTGTGTTTGACCACCTGGCGATCGAGTTTATCCGTGAGTGCATCGATGGCGGCGTACATGTCCTCATCGGTGGCGTCGGCGAACAAGCGGGCGCCGCTCAGGACAAGGGTGGCTTCCGCCTTGTGGGTCAGCTTCTCGACCGTGAGGATGACATGCACATCGACGACGTTGTCGAAGTGACGCTCGAGTTTCTGGAACTTCTCGTTGACGTAGTCGCGCAGCGAGTCGGTCACTTCGATGTGGTGGCCGGTGATGTCGATCTGCATAGAGCCTCCTTTGTGGTTCTCAGGCGAGGCGCTTTCGGTCCGTCGAGGACGCGATCGCCATGGCCTCGCGATATTTCGCCACGGTGCGGCGGGCGACGTGTATCCCCTCGTCCTGCAGGATGGTGGCGATGCGGCTGTCACTGAGCGGGCGGCGCGGGTCCTCGCCGGCGATCAGGCGGCGGATACGCGCCCGTATCGCGGTGGCGGAGCACTCGCCGCCGTCGGCGGTCTGCACGTGCGAGGAGAAGAAGTACTTGAACTCGAAGGTCCCGCGCGGGGTGTGCATGTACTTGCGGTTGGTGATCCGCGAGATGGTGGATTCGTGCATCTCCACGGCCTCGGCGACCTCGCGCAGCACCAGCGGCTGCATGAACTCCTCGCCGCGTTCGAGGAAGTCGTGCTGGTGGTCGACAATGAAATGGGCCACGCGCAGGAGGGTGTCGTTGCGCGAACGCAGGCTCTTGATCAGCCAGCGCGCTTCCTGGAGGTGCTCGCGCATCAGGCTGTTCTCGCGGCTGCGGTCGGCGCGGCGGACCATGGCCGCATAGTCGGCGTTGATGCGGACACGGGGAAAGGCATCCGGGTTGATCTCCACCTGCCAGCGCCCGTCCTCGCGGCGGACGAAGACGTCGGGGATGACGTATTCCGTATTGTTGCTACCGTAGCGCAGGCCCGGGTGGGGGTCGAGCCCCCGGATCAGCTCGATGATGCCGCCCAGGGCCTCGTCGTCGAGCTGCATGCGGCGCTTGATCTGGGCGAGCTGTCGGTTGACCAGCAGATCCAGGTGCTCGTCGAGCAGCAACCGTGCCTGCGCGAGCCACGGGGTGTCCTCCGGCAGCTGCTCGAGCTGCAGGGCCAGGCATTCCCGGGGGTCACGCGCGGCCACGCCCACGGGGTCGAGTCGCTGCACCTCGCCGAGCACCTCGAGGAATTCCTCGTGGCCCACCGCCCAGTCCCCGGGCAGGGCCGCGAGAATGTCGGCCTCGTCGGTGTTCAGGTAGCCGTCGTCGCTGACCGCGTCGATGATCGCCTCGGCGATGGCGAATGCGCGGGGGGTGAATTCGCCGAGCTGGATTTGCCAGATCAGGTGCTCGCGCAGGCTCTCGCTGGCGGCGGCCAGGCGGGAGACCGGATCGTAGTCATCGTCCTCGCCGCTGCCGCGGCTCCAGGCCGTGGTGCCGTCGTAGATGTCGTCCCAGCTGCCGTCCACCGGCAGGTCGTCGCCCAGGCGCGTATCCTCGGTGTTCGTCGTTTCGGCGGCCGGCTCGCCGTCCGCCTGCCCGGCACTGTCCCCGGTGCCGGCGTCCCGCAGGGCCTCTTCGGTGGTGGCCGCCTCGTGCTCGTCCTCGGTCTCGAGCATGAGGTTGGAGTCGAGCGCTTCCTGGATCTCGGCACGCAGCTCCAGCGTCGGCAGCTGCAGCAGGCGGATCGCCTGCTGCAGCTGGGGTGTCATTGTCAGCTGCTGACCGAGTCGGAGCTGGAGCGTCTGTTTCATGGGTCGTTCGTCAGCTCTCCGCTGGCCGGGCGGCCCGCGCCCGCTTGCCGCCATCGTAATGCAACAGGCAGCGGCCTTGCACCTGAGCGCGGGCGGTCACAGCCGGAAATCCTCGCCCAGATAGACGCGCTTGACCTGCTCGTCGGCGAGCACCGTCTGGGCGTCGCCCTCGGCGATCACCTCGCCGGCATTGAGGATGTAGGCGCGGTCGACGATGCCCAGGGTCTCGCGCACGTTGTGATCGGTGATCAGCACGCCGATACCGCGCTCGGCCAGGTGGCGGATGATCTGGCGGATGTCGTGCACGGAGATCGGGTCAACCCCGGCGAATGGCTCGTCGAGCAGTATCACGCGGGGGCGGGCCGCCAGCGCCCGGGCGATCTCCACCCGGCGGCGCTCGCCGCCGGAGAGGCTGATACCGGGCTGATCGCGGAGGTGGCCGACGCTGAACTCCTCGAGCAGCTCCTCCATCTCGTCGTGGCGCTGGCCGCGGTCGAGATCGCGGCGCAGCTCGAGCACCCCGAGGAGATTGTCAGCCACGGAGAGCTTGCGGAAGATCGACGCCTCCTGGGGCAGGTAACCCAGGCCGAGCCGGGCCCGGCGGTGCATGGGCAGCCGGCCGATCTCGCGACCGTCCAGGCGGATCTGTCCGGCATCGGGACGGATAAGGCCGACGATCATGTAAAAGCAGGTGGTCTTGCCCGCGCCGTTGGGCCCGAGTAGGCCCACGATCTCGCCGGGGGCGACCGCGAGTGCGGCGTCGCTGACCACGCTGCGCCGTCGATAGCGCTTGATCAGGCCGGTGGCCTCGAGGCGTCCCGTCTCCCCCATGCTCACTGCCCGTCGCCGCTGTCGTTGCCGCTGTCGTCCTTTTTGGGGAAGAGCGTGACCTGAACGCGCTGGTCCTTGCTGCTGTCCGCTTTCACCTGGTCGGCGGCAATGTCGTAGTTGACCGTCTCGCCGCGAAACTCGTCGCGCCCGCGGGTGAGCGTGGCACCGCCGGAGAGCTCGATGCGCTCCGGCGGCCCGGAGTAGTAGGTCATCGTCGGCGCCTCGGCGTCCACCGGCGTCTCGCGCTGCGGCGACTCGTCGTGGTAGGTCGCGGGTTCACCCTCGACCTCGATCCGGTCCAGGGTGTCGCCGTCGCCGCGGTAGACCCGCAGGACGTCGCCCGTGATGCGCATCTGGCCGCGGGTGACGACGACGTTGCCGGTGTAGGTGCTTACACCGCGCACGTTGTCGAGCTCGCCGGTGTCGGCGCTCAGGTGCAGTGGCTGCTTGCTGCTGTCCTGCTGGGCGAGGGCGCAGCCGGCCACGGCGAGCAGGCAGGCCGCGAGCAGGCGAATCAGGCTATTCGGTCGCATAGGTCCCCCTGACTTTGGCGAGGAGTCTCACTTGTTGTCGGTCCATCCAGGCCCGCGCGCCGACACCGGTCATCTCGCTCGCGGGGGTGCGCAGTGTCACCGCCGCGTCGGTCTCCGCATAGTCCCGGGCAGGCACCAGGGTGAGGGTGTCGGTGAGCAGGGTGAGTGGGTCCGGCGCCTCGCGGTGGAGCTCGACATCGCCGTTGAGCACGATGCGGCGCTCGTGATCGCCGATGGGCGTTGCCTCCGCGCGCCGGGCGCGGCCGTGCCACGGCCGCCCGTTGCGGCGCCCCTGCCAGCGCGGCTGCTGCATCTCCCAGCGATCGGCGCCGGGGAAGTAGGCGGCGCGCTGCGCACGGAGCTCGTCGCTGGGGTTGCCGTCCGCGTCGGTGGCGACGATGCGTACCCCGGTGGCGTAGTAGCGGGCCTCGGGCTCGCGCACCGGCGGTGCCGTGCCCGCGCCGTCGTCGTCGCGGCCGCCGAAGGAGAACCACGCCAGCGCCGCGAGGAGCGCGGTGACCACCAGTGGGAATGTCCGGCGGCTACGCTCGCGCATCGTCGCTCAGCCATGGCCGGAGGACGCCGCGGGCGCCGAGGAGCAGCTCGCAGACCTCGCGCACCGCGCCGTCGCCGCCGCCGCGCCGGGTGACCCAGTGGGCGCGGGCGCACACGGCGGGATGGGCGTTGGCGACGGCTACTGCGAGCCCGGCGGCACGCATGGGGGCAAGGTCGACGAGGTCGTCGCCGACGAAGGCGCATGCCTGCGGGGCGAGGCCGAGTCCCTTCGCCAGGTCGGCGAGGGCGGCGGCCTTGTCGCGAACGCCCTGGTGGACGTGGCCGATCCGCAGCTCCCGGGCCCGGGCCTCGACCGCACCGGAGCGCCGGGCGGTGACGATGGCCACCTCGATGCCGGCGTCCCGGAGCATGGCAATGCCCTTGCCGTCGTGGATGTTGAAGCGCTTGAAGGGCTCGCCGTCGTCGCCGATGTAGACGCCACCGTCGGTGAGCACGCCGTCCACGTCCAGCGCCAGCACCCCGATGTGGGCCGCGCGCCCGGCCACCGTCGCCGGCGGGGCGCCGCAGTAGGCGTGCTCGAAGGCGTCCATTACACCACCCCCGCGCGCAGCAGGTCGTGCATGTTCAGCGCCCCGACGATACGGCGCTGCTCGTCGACCACGGGCAGCGCGTTGATGCCGTGATTCTCCATCAGCGCGAGGGCCTCGGCGGCGAGGCGGTCCCGGGTGATGGTGCGCCCGCCGCGGGTCATCACCGCATCCACCCGGGTGCGGTGCACGTCCACCTCGCGGTCGAGGGCGCGGCGCAGGTCGCCGTCGGTGAATACGCCGAGCAGGTGACCCTCGGCGTCGACCACCGCGGTCATGCCGAGGCCCTTGTTGGTCATTTCCACCAGGGCCTCGCCGAGGGGCGTCTCGGCCTGGACCCGGGGGATGCGCTCGCCGCCGTGCATGATGTCCTCGATGCGCAGCAGCAGCCGCCGGCCCAGCCGGCCGCCGGGGTGGGAACGGGCGAAGTCCTCGCGGGTGAACCCCCGTGCCTCCAGCAGTGCCACCGCCAGGGCGTCGCCCATGGCGAGCGCGGCGGTAGTGCTCGCGGTGGGGGCGAGCCCCAGCGGGCAGGCCTCCTCGGCGACGCTGACGTCCAGGTGCACGCTCGCCGAGCGGGCCATGGTGGATTCCGGGCGGCCGGTCAGCGCGATCAGTGGCACGGACAGGCGCTTGATCAGCGGCAGGATGGTGGTGATTTCGTCGGTCTCGCCGGAATTGGACAGGGCCAGCACGACGTCCCGCGGCGTGATCATGCCGAGGTCACCGTGGCTGGCCTCGCCGGGGTGGACGAAGAACGCCGGCGTGCCCGTGCTCGCCAGGGTGGCGGCGATCTTGCCGCCGATGTGGCCGGACTTGCCCATGCCGAGGACCACCACCCGCCCCTCGCAGGCCAGCATGTGCCGGCACGCGCGGGCGAAGTCGGCGTCAATGCGCGAGGCGAGGGCGTTGACCGCCTCGGTCTCCACCTCGATGACCGCGCGGCCAAGGCGGCAGAGGTCCGCGTCCTCGTCCCGGGGGGGCTGTCTCTCGCTCATGCTGCTATGTCTCACACACGTAGAGTAACGCCTGATACCCAATATACGCTGCCAGCAGCAGCGCGCCCTCGATGCGGTTGATCCGCCCGTGACCGTAGCGGCTGAACGCCATCACCGCGAACACCAGCGTTATGCCGGCCATCACCGGGATGTCCCGGTACAGGGTCGCCGGGTCGCTGTCCAGCGGGTTGATGGCCCCGGCGACGCCCATCACGCCCAGCAGGTTGAACATGTTGGAGCCGATGACGTTGCCGATGGCGATGTCGTGCTCGCCCTTGCGCGCGCTGGCGAAGCTCGCCGCGAGCTCGGGCAGGCTGGTCCCCAGGGCGACGATGGTCAGGCCGATCACCAGGTCGCTCACGCCGAGCGCCTCGGCGATGCTCACCGCCGCCCACACCAGGGCCCGGGAGCTGGCGAGCAGCACCACCAGGCCCACCGCCAGCCACAGGAGACTGGTGCGGAGAGGCTGGTCCGTCGGGATCTCGCTCTCGAATTCGGCGCTCAGTGGGTCGGGTTCCTCGCCGTTGCGGCCCTGTATCCCCATCCAGGTCAGCAGGGCGGCCATGCCGGCGAGCAGGACCAGGCCCTCCCAGCGCTCGAGCCGGCCGTCGAGCAGGAAGACGAAGGCGAGAGCCATGATCGCGAACAGTAGCGGGATCTCGCGGCGCAGCAGCCGCGAGCGGACCTGCAGGGGCACGATCAGCGCCGTGGCCCCGAGGATCAGCCCCACGTTGGTGATGTTCGAGCCCAGCGCATTGCCCACCGCGAGCCCCGGGCTGCCCTGCCAGGCGGCGATCGCCGAGACCAGCATCTCCGGTGCGGAGGTGCCGATGCCGACGATGGTCAGGCCGATGATCAGCGTCGGGATGCCCAGGTGCCGCGCCGTGCCGGAGGCACCGATGACGAAGCGGTCCGCACTCCAGGTGAGGGCAACGAAGCCGACGACGATGGTGAGCAGCGCTGGCAGCATGGGCGGTGTCGTCCCGGTTAGGGCGTTCGAAGCCGGCCATGATACGGCGCGGCTCCGCCGCGGGCCAGCATGCGCGGGTTCCGCGGCCGGGGCGTGTTGACTGGTCCGCGGGGGTGACTGATACTGCCCGCCGCCTGCCATGCCGGGCGCCGCAATCCGGCCTGCCCCTTCCGGGAAGGATGCTGATGGGTACTGACACCGCCCCGGCCGAGGAGCCGCTCATCGAGATCCGGGACCTCCACTTCGCACGCGGCGAGCGTGTGATCTTCAGTGGCGTGGACATCACGGTCTACCGCGGCGAGGTCACCGCCATCATGGGGCCCAGCGGCACGGGCAAGACCACGCTGCTGCGGCTTATCGGCGGCCAGCTGCGCCCGGATGCGGGCGAGATCCGGGTGGCCGGCGAGCGCGTCGACCGTCTCTCGCGCCGCGCCCTCTACCGGCTGCGCCGGCGTATGGGCATGCTCTTCCAGGCCGGCGCGCTGTTCACCGATCTCACCTGTTACGAGAACGTCGCCTTCCCGCTGCGCGAGCACACGCGGCTGTCCGAGGCGCTGATTCATCAGCTCGTGCTGCTCAAGCTCGAGGCGGTCGGCCTGCGCGGCGCGCGCCATCTCTACCCGGCCGAGCTCTCCGGCGGCATGGCGCGGCGCGTGGCGCTGGCACGGGCGATCGCGCTCGACCCGGAACTGGTGATGTACGACGAGCCCTTCTCCGGCCAGGATCCGATCTCCATGGGGGTGCTGGTGAAGCTGATCCGCGAACTCAACGACGCCCTGGGGCTGAGCAGTGTGGTGGTCTCCCACGACGTTGCCGAGACCGCCGCCATCGCCGACCGTATCCACGTCATCGCCGATGGTGAAGTGATCGCGTCGGGCTCGCCCGAGGCGCTGCGCGAGTCGGACTCGCCATGGGTGCGTCAGTTCATGGATGCAAGGCCCGACGGACCGGTGCCGTTCCACTATCCCGCCCCTTCGCTGGCCACCGAGACCCTCGGGGGGGAGGTACCATGATCCGTGCGCTGCAGGGCGTCGGGGCGTGGACCCTCGCGCGCATGGCCCGGCTCGGCCGCGCCTCGCTGTTCCTGCTGCGGGTGCTGGCAGGGCTGCCGGGGCTGGTGCCGCGTTTCCGCCTGCTCGTCCACCAGCTCTATTCAGTGGGCGTGCTCTCGCTGGTGATCATCGTCGTCTCCGGCATCTTCGTGGGCATGGTGCTGGGGCTGCAGGGGCACAATACCCTGGTGGATTTCGGCGCGGAGGACTCCCTGGGCACGCTGGTGGCACTGTCGCTGACCCGCGAGCTCGGGCCCGTGGTTACCGCGCTGTTGTTCGCCGGGCGTGCCGGCTCGGCGCTGACCGCCGAGATCGGCCTGATGAAGGCCACCGAACAGCTCTCCAGTATGGAGATGATGGCCGTCGACCCGCATCGCCGCGTGGTCGCGCCCCGGCTTGCCGCCGGTGTGATCGCCATGCCGCTGCTGGCGGCGATCTTCACGCTGCTCGGCATCCTCTCCGCTTACGTCGTGGGCACCGAGCTGCTCGGCGTGGACGCCGGGGCCTACTGGTCGCAGATGCAGGCCAATGTCTCGTTCTACGACGACATCGCCAGTGGCATCATCAAGAGCCTGGTATTCGGCGTCGTGGCGAGCTGGATCGCCGTTTTCGAGGGCTTCGACTGCATGCCCACGTCGGAGGGCGTCAGCCGGGCCACGACCCACACGGTGGTGAATACCTCGCTGGCCGTGCTGGGGCTCGATTTCATTCTCACCGCCCTCATGTTCGACTAGGGCGGCCTATTTCCGGGTTTGGGGCATCATGGATAAGACACGCGCCATAGAGATCGCAGTGGGGCTGTTCGTGGTCGCCGGCCTGGCGGCGCTGACGGTGCTCGCCATGCGGGTGAGCAATATCACGGCGTTCCAGACCACCGAGGGCTACACGGTGATCGGCCACTTCCGCAACGTCGGCGGTCTGCGCGAGGGCGCGCCGGTGAAGATGGGCGGGGTGCAGGTGGGCCGGGTGAGCGGCATCAGCCTGGACACCGACACCTACGAGGCGCGTGTCGAGCTGACCATCGATTCGCGGTTCGACGACCTGCCCATGGATACCAGTGCGAGCGTTCTGACCTCGGGGCTGCTCGGTGAGCAGTACGTGGGGCTGGAGGCGGGTGGCATGCCCACCGCGCTGCAGCCCGGCGACGAGCTGATGCTCACCCAGTCGGCGATCGTGCTGGAGAAGATCATCGGGCAGTTCCTTTACAATAAGGCGTCCGGCTCGGACTCGGGCTCGGATGGCGGCACGGAGGGTAAGTGATGTTGCGACGGTTATGCCTGACACTCGCGCTGCTTCCGGTCGTGCTCGCACCGGCTCTGGCCGGTGCGGCGCAGCAGTCCCCGCAGGATCTGGTCAAGGACACCACCCACGAGGTGCTCGCTGCGCTGGAGGCGCACAAGCAGGAGATCAAGGGTGATCCCGGTGCGGTCTACCGCTTCGTCTCGGACCTGGTGTTGCCGCGCTTCGACTTCCAGCTGATGAGTCGGTTCGTGCTCGGTCGCCACTGGAACGACGCCTCCGCCGAGCAGCGCGCGCGTTTCGTCGAGGAGTTCAAGGGCCTGCTGATCCGCACCTACGGCACCTCGCTGTCGGAGTACAGCAACGAAAAGGTGAAGTTCCCGCCCATGAACGCGGATACTTCGCGCGGGCGGGTGACCGTGCCCACCGAGATCGTGCGCAGCGACGGTCCGCCGGTCCCCGTGAACTACAGCCTCTACAAGAACGACAGCGGGGAATGGAAGGTCTTCGACGTGGTCATCGAGGGTGTGAGCCTGGTCCAGAACTACCGCAGCAGCTTCGGCGACGAGGTCAGCCGCAACGGGCTGGACGCGCTCATCAAACGCCTCGCCGAACGCAATGCCGAGCGGGGGGTGCCGGGGTGAGTTCGGCGTCGCTGAGTAGCGACGACGCCGGGGTGTGCCGCGTCAGCGGTGCCCTCGGCTTCGACACGGTGACGCAGCTGCCGGCCTCGTTGCCCGGGGATGGGGACGTGGTCGCGGACCTCTCCGCCGTGGAGCGCGTCGACAGTGCGGGCCTCGCGCTGCTCCTGGAATGGGTGCGCACCGCGCGGGCCCGGGGCCGGAGTGTCGTCTTCCAGGGTGTTCCGGGGCAGCTCAGCGCGATCGCCCGGGTGAGCGGGGTGGATGAGATCCTGGCATTGGATCAGAATACGCCGTCCGATACCGGTGGGCGGGCCTGAGCGGTCCGTAACCGGCAATCGCACCGCAGAGCAAACGAGCGAGCATCATGGATTCCGAACGCATTCGCGAGATCATCGAGGCCGGCCTGACCGATGCCACCGTGCAGGTGGATGGGGACGGCGTGCATTTCCGGGCGCTGATCGTGAGCCCCGATTTCGAGGGGGTGCCACGGATCCGACAGCATCGGATGGTCAACGAGCTGCTGCGCGATCATATCGACAGCGAGGCGCTGCATGCGATCTCGCTGGTGACCCGGACGCCCGGACAGCACGACGCGTCCAATGGCTGAGGGCGTGCTAACGGTGGCCATGGACGGGGGCCGGCACGGCCGGCCGGGCGGGGCGTAATGGAGCGTCTGATCATTCGCGGCGGCGAGCCGCTGGACGGCGAGATCCGTATCTCGGGGGCCAAGAACGCGGCGTTGCCGATCCTGGCCGCGACCATGCTCGCCGATGGGCCCACCATGGTGGGCAACATCCCGCACCTGCACGACATCACCACGACGATGGAGCTGCTCGGGCGCATGGGCGTGCGTCTCACCGTCGACGAGCGCATGCGCATCGAGGTCGACCCGACCGGCATCCGAGAGTGCTACGCGCCCTACGAGCTGGTGAAGACCATGCGCGCCTCCATCCTGGTGCTCGGGCCGCTGCTCGCGCGCTACGGCGAGGCGGATGTGTCGCTGCCCGGCGGCTGCGCCATCGGCTCGCGGCCGGTGAACCTCCACGTCGAGGGGCTTCGCCAGATGGGGGCCGAGATCAGCGTCGACAGCGGCTATATCCGCGCACGCTGCAGCCGGCTCAAAGGGGCGCGCCTGGTCATGGACCTGGTGACCGTCACCGGCACGGAGAACCTGATGATGGCCGCGACCCTCGCCGAGGGCGTGACCGTCATCGAGAATGCGGCGCGCGAGCCGGAGGTGGTGGACCTGGCGAACTGCCTCAATGCCATGGGGGCGGATGTACGCGGCGCCGGCTCGGACACCATCGAGATACACGGCGTCGAGCGCCTCCACGGCACGCACTACGACGTCCTGCCAGACCGCATCGAGACCGGGACCTACCTTGTGGCCGCGGCGATGACCGGCGGGCGGGTCCGGCTCAAGGATACGGCCCCGGAGCTGCTGGACGCGGTCCTCGCCAAGCTCGGTGAGGCGGGTGCGGAGATCGCCGTCGAGGGGCGCACCATCGACCTCGCAATGCCCGGCGGGCGCCGGCCGCGGGCGGTGAACGTGCGCACGGCACCCTATCCCGCCTTCCCCACGGACATGCAGGCGCAGTTCTGTGCCCTCAATGCCGTGGCCGAGGGCGTGGGCATGGTCACCGAGACGGTCTTCGAGAACCGCTTCATGCACGTGCTCGAGCTCCAGCGTATGGGCGCCGACGTCCGCCTGGAGGGGCACACGGCGATATCCACCGGCGTTCCCCGGCTGACCGCCGCACCGGTGATGGCCACGGACCTCAGGGCCTCGGCGAGCCTGGTGCTCGCCGGCCTGGTGGCGGACGGCGAGACCTGCGTCGACCGCATCTACCATATCGACCGCGGCTACGAGTGCATCGAGGAGAAGCTCGCGCAGCTGGGCGCCAACATCCGCCGCGTGCCGGCCTGAGGCCCGCGGCCGATCAACCGGACGGTTATGCACGACCAAGACATGCTGACCATCGCGCTCTCCAAGGGGCGCATCCTCGAGGAGACCCTGCCGCTGCTTGCGGCGGCAGGCATTGAGCCGGCGGAGGACCCGGAGGCCAGCCGCCGGCTGGTGCTGCCCACCAACGATCCGGCGGTGCGCCTGGTCGTTGTCCGCGCCACCGATGTGCCGACCTATGTCGAGTACGGCGGCGCGGACCTCGGGGTGGCGGGCAAGGATGTGCTCCTGGAATACGGCGGCCAGGGGCTCTACGAGCCGCTGGACCTGGGCATCGCCCGTTGCCGGCTGATGGTGGCGGGGCGTCCGGGCAACGAGGCCTTGCGCCGGCCCCGGGTCGCCACCAAGTTCGTGAATATCACCCGGCGGTACTTTGCCGATCGCGGGCGTCAGGCGGAGCTGATCAAGCTCTACGGCTCCATGGAGCTGGCGCCGCTGGTGGGGTTGGCGGATCTCATCGTCGACCTCGTCGATACGGGCAACACCCTGCGTGCCAACGGCCTTGAGCCGCTGGAACCGATCGCCGACATCAGCTCGCGCCTGGTGGTCAACAAGGCCTCTATGAAGATGAAGTACCGCCGGATCCGGCCGCTGATCGAGGATCTCCGCCGCGCGGTGACCACCGCGGCGTGAGCCCGGGCGGCGTCCAGCAGCGAACACCCGCCCTGACCGGGCAAGGAGCCATCTGCCGATGCTTGAGATCACGCGCCTGAGCACTACCCAGCCCGACTTCTGGTCGAGCCTGGGCGCCCTCACGGAGTGGAACGACGGCGCGACCGCCCGGGTGGAGGAGGCCGTCGCCGAGATCCTCGCCCGCGTGGCGGCGGAGGGGGACGCGGCGCTGCTCGACTACAGCGCGCGTTTCGACCGCCTGAGCGTGGACAGCGTGGCCGCGCTGGAGGTGGGCCGGGCCGCGCAGGATCAGGCCCTGGCGTCGCTGCCCGGGGCCCAGCGCGAGGCGCTGGAGACCGCGGCCGAGCGTATCCGCGACTATCATCGCCGCCAGCTTGCCGAGTCCTGGGACTACGAGGACGGTCAGGGCAACCGCCTGGGACAGCAGGTGACGCCGCTGGGGCGCGTGGGTGTCTATGTGCCCGGCGGCAAGGCGGCCTATCCCTCGTCCGTGCTCATGAATACCCTGCCGGCCAAGGTCGCCGGCGTGGACGAGGTGATCATGGTCGTGCCGGCGCCGGACGGCGTGGTCAATCCGCTGGTGCTCGCCGCGGCACGCATCGCGGGCGTGGACCGGGTCTTCCGTCTCGGCGGGGCGCATGCGGTGGCGGCGCTCGCCTACGGTACGGACACCATCCCGGCGGTGGACAAGATCGTCGGTCCCGGCAACGCCTACGTCGCGGAGGCCAAGCGCCGCGTTTTCGGGCGGGTGGGCATCGACATGGTCGCCGGTCCGTCCGAGATCATGGTGATCTGCGATGGCCAGACCGAGGCCGACTGGATCGCCATGGATCTGTTCTCCCAGGCCGAGCACGACGAGGACGCCCGGGCGATCCTGGTCTGTCCGGACCCGCTGTTCCTCGATCAGGTCCAGGCGTCAATGGAGCGGCTGCTCCCGGAGATGGAGCGCTCGGAGATCATCCGCGCGGCCCTGTCTGCCCGCGGCGCGCTCATCTACGTGCGCGACCTCGCCGAGGCGGCGGCGGTCGCCAACCACGTTGCCCCCGAGCACCTGGAGCTCTCGGTGGTGGAACCGCGGCGCATGGCCGCGGGTATCCGTCACGCCGGAGCGGTCTTCCTGGGGCGCTACACGCCGGAGGCGGTGGGCGATTACTGCGCCGGCCCGAATCACGTGCTGCCGACCTCGCGCACCGCGCGCTTTGCCTCGCCGCTCGGCGTATACGACTTCCAGAAGCGCACCAGCCTGATCGAGTGCTCCGAGGCCGGCGGGGCCGCGCTCGGCCGGGTGGCCAGCGAGCTCGCACGCGGTGAGGGGCTCACCGCTCACGCCCGCTCCGCAGAGATGCGCGGCGAGTAGGTCCGGCGGCGGGGCGCGTTCAGCCCCCGCCCGTCGGGCGCCGGCCGATGGTCACGCGCCGGTTGAAGCGCCCGTCCCGGCCGATCCCGGCGACAACGGCCTCGCTGCCCGGGCTCAGTCCGCTGATACGGTTGAGCAGCTGGGTCGGTCCGTCCACCGGGTGTTCATCGATGGAGAGGATGACGTCCCCGGGCTGGATGCCGGCCTCGTGCGCAGGGCCGCCGCGGAGCACCCCGGCAATCAGTACCCCGCCGACGTCCGGCAGTGACAGCGTATCCGCCAGCGGCGGCGTCATCGGCTGGACCTGCACGCCGATCCAGCCGCGGGTGACATGCCCCTGTTCAATGAGCTCGCGCATCACGCCGCGGGCGAGGCTCACCGGGATGGCGAAGCCGATGCCCATGGAACCGCCGGAGCGGCTGTAGATCGCGGTGTTGATCCCCACCAGCTCGCCTGCGGCGTTGATCAGTGCGCCGCCGGAGTTGCCCGGGTTGATTGCCGCGTCGGTCTGTATGAAGTTCTCGAAGGTCGCCAGCCCCAGGTGGTCCCGGCCGGTGGCGCTGACGATCCCCTGGGTCACGGTCTGGCCGACTCCGAACGGGTTGCCCACGGCGAGGACGATGTCGCCCACCCGCAGCGCCGTCGAGTCACCGAAGGTGGCGTGGGGGAGTTCTCCGAGGCCGACGTCGAGTACGGCGAGATCGGTGTCCGGGTCGCTGCCCACCACCTCGGCGGTTGCCGCGCGTCCGTCGCTGAGCAGGACCTCGATGGCGTCGGCGTCGCGGACCACATGCTCATTGGTCAGCACGTAGCCGTCGGGGCTGACGATGACGCCGGAGCCCAGCGAGCGCTCCGGGCGCTGTTCCTTGGGGGCGCCGAAGAACCGCCGCAGCTGCGGGTCGTCGAAGAACGGGTGGTGGCGTTGCTCTGGTGCGCGGGTGGTATAGACGTTGACGACTGCGGGTGCGGCGCGCTCCACGGCGTCGGCGTATGACGCCGGGCGCGGCGGCGTGGGCGCGGAGCCGTCCGCCGACGGGGCCTCGCTGACCCGCACGACCGGTGCCGGCGGTGTGAACACCTCGGGGGCGAGCCATACCGCCGCCAGCGCGGCGAGGACGCCGACGACGACGTAGCGCAGTACGAAGCGGCCGATGCGGCTGCCTGGCATAGCGATATCTCCTGGTGTGCCCGGACCCGGCAGCCGCGCTACCATGGCCGTCTGCGCGGTGACGGGAGGCATTATGGTACAGATTCCGGAGCTCGTTCGTTACTGTGACGAGCTGCTCGCAAGCGCGGATTTCCGTGACTATGCACCCAACGGGCTGCAAGTCGAGGGCACCCGGCCGGTGCGCCGCCTCGTCTCGGCGGTCACGGCCACGCGGGACGTGATCGAGGAGGCCGAAGCCGCCGGCGCGGACGCGCTACTGGTGCATCACGGCTATTTCTGGAAGGGGGAGCCGGCGGCGCTGACCGGAATGAAGGGGGAGCGGGTGCGCCGGCTGATGACCGCGGGTATCTCGCTGCTCGCCTATCACCTGCCGCTGGATGCCCACGGCGAGCTCGGCAACAATGCCTGTCTCGGCGAGCGTCTCGGCCTGCAGGTCGAGTCGGTACAGCCGGCCGGCGGCGTGCCGGGGCTGCTCTGGTTCGGCACACCCGCGGAAGCGGGGCCCGAAGCGCTCGCCTCCCGTATCGAGACCGTCACCGGGCGCGCGCCCCTTCAGGTGGGGGCGGGACCCGGGCAGCTGCGGCGGGTGGCCTGGTGCACCGGTGCGGCCCAGGGCTTCCTGGGCGAGGCCGTCGCCCACGGCGCGGACGCCTTCATCAGCGGGGAGGTCTCGGAGCGGACCACCCACGAGGCCCGTGAGCTGGGTATCCACTATTTCGCCGCCGGTCACCACGCCACCGAGCGCTACGGCGTGCAGGCCCTGGGTGCCCGTCTCGCGGATGTGTTCGGCCTCGAACATCGCTATATCGAGGACGACAACCCCGTCTGAACAGCCGGCGGGGGATCTGGAAAGAACCATAAGAATCTGTATAAAAAGGGAAAAAACAACAACCTTTGGCCTTTTCGCTTGACGCTTCGCGGTCGATATTGGATCCTAAGGCGCCTTCGATGGGGCGATTGTAGCCGAGCGCCGCGTTTGCGCAGACCGCGGCGTCGCTGGATCTCCAGCCTTAACCCAACGTCAGGGGGACGTGCATGAATCAGGATGGCGCGGATAGGAGCAGACGCCGCTTCCTCACCGGCGCTGTAACCGTCGTGGGCGGTGCGGGCGTCGTGGCGACGGCTGTCCCGTTTCTGTCCTACTGGCAACCCAGCGCGCGGGCCAGGGCCGCTGGAGCGCCGGTGGAGGTGGACATCAGCAAGCTCAGGGCCGGGCAGCGCATATCCGTTGTCTGGCGGGGCAAACCAATCTGGGTATACCGGCGCAGCGAGGCCGCGGTCGATGAGCTGCCGCAGCTCAACGAGCGGTTGAGCGATCCGCAGTCCAAGGTGCCTTCCCAGCAGCCGCCGTACGCGCAGAACATCACCCGGTCGATACGCCCGGAGATCGGGGTCCTCATCCCCATCTGCACCCATCTCGGCTGTATCCCGCTGTACCGCCCGGAGGAGGGTAGCGTCGAGGCTTCCTGGCCCGGCGGCTTCTTCTGTCCGTGCCACGGCTCGAAGTACGACCTCGCCGGGCGCGTTTATTCGGGCATGCCGGCACCGCTGAACCTCCAGGTGCCGCCGTACTGGTATCCCGCGGAGAATAAGCTGATCGTCGGTGAGCATCAGGATGGGGGGGCAGCTTGATGAGTGAAGGCACGAAGACGACGGGGTTCGTGGGCTGGATCGATCGGCGTTTCCCCCTGACCCAGCTCTGGGAAGACCACCTGTCGAAGTACTACGCGCCGAAGAACTTCAACATCTGGTACTACTTCGGCTCGCTGGCACTGCTGGTGCTGGTCAACCAGATCCTCACCGGTATCTGGCTGACCATGAACTACAACCCGAGCGCGGAGGGCGCCTTCGACTCCGTGCTCTACATCATGCGCGACGTGCAGTGGGGCTGGCTTATCCGCTACATGCACTCCACGGGGGCCTCGGCCTTCTTCGTGGTCGTGTACCTGCACATGTTCCGCGCGTTGCTCTACGGCTCGTACAAGAAGCCGCGCGAGCTGCTGTGGATCTTCGGCATGCTGATCTACGTGGCGCTCATGGCGGAGGCCTTCATGGGCTACCTGCTGCCCTGGGGCCAGATGTCCTACTGGGGCGCACAGGTGATCACTTCCCTGTTCGGCGCGATCCCGGGCGTAGGCGACGCGTTGATGACCTGGATCCGGGGTGACTTCAACATCTCCGGCGTCACGCTGAACCGTTTCTTTGCGCTTCATGTGATCGCACTGCCGCTGGTGCTGGTCTTCCTGGTGGTTGCGCACATCCTCGCGCTGCACGAGGTGGGCTCGAACAACCCGGACGGGGTCGACATCAAGAAGAACAAGGACGCCAACGGCGTGCCGAAGGACGGTATTCCCTTCCATCCGTACTACACCGTCAAGGACCTCTTCGGTGTGGGCGTGTTCCTGTTCTTCTTCGCCGCCGTGGTGTTCTTCATGCCGTCGTTCGGCGGGCTGTTCCTCGAGCCGCCGAACTTCCAGCCGGCGGACCCGCTTCAGACCCCCGCGCATATCGCGCCGGTGTGGTACTTCACCGCCTTCTACTCGATCCTGCGCGCGGTGCCGGACAAGCTCATGGGCGTCATCGCGATGGGCACGGCGATCTTCCTCCTGTTCGTGCTGCCGTGGATCGACCGCGGGCCGGTGCGTTCGATCCGCTACCGTGGGTTCAGCTACAAGGTCGCTCTGGCGCTGTTCGCCGTCGCCTTCGTGGTGCTGAGCTACCTCGGGCTGCAGTCCCCGTCGATGATGATCATGGGGCTGTCCGTGAAGGGGTGGGCACGAATCGGCGGGGTCATGTACTTCGCGTTCTTCGTGTTCCTGTGGGTCTACACGTTCTTCGGTTTGGAGAAGACCAAGCCGGTGCCGGCAAGGGTGAAGCACTAATGAGAAAGTTTGCCGTGGCACTGCTGATCGCGCTGCTGCCGGGGATCGCTCTCGGCGCGGAAGGCGGGCAGCACCTGATGAACCCCGATGTCGACGTCTCCAACACGGCATCGCTGCAGCGCGGGGCGAAGTACTTCGCGAACTACTGCATGGGCTGTCATTCCCTGAAGTACCTGCGCTACAGCCGCATGGCCGAGGACCTGAACATCCCCGAGGACGTGGTCGAGAAGACCATGATCTGGGACGGCGGGCAGGTGCACTCGAAGATGATGAGTGCGATGGCCAGCGATGACGGCAAGAACTGGTTCGGCGCCGCGCCGCCGGACCTCTCGCTGACCGTGCGTGCGCGGGGTGCGGACTGGGTATACACCTATCTCAACACCTTCTACCGTGATCCCGAGTCGGATACCGGGGTTAACAACCTGACCCTGCCCGGGGCGTCCATGCCGCACGTGCTGTGGCAGCTGCAGGGCATGCCGGAGCCGGTTTACGGCGAGGGCAGCGGTGGTTCGCTGCACGTCAAGGAGGTCGAGGTCCCCGAGGGGGCCGGGCTGCTCAGCGAGGAGGAGTATCACCAGGTCACCCGTGACATCACGAATTTCCTCGCCTATGCGGCGGAGCCCGTGCAGGCTGAGCGGGAGCGGCTCGGCGTCTGGGTCCTGCTGTTCATCGCGGTGTTCACCGCACTCGCCTACCTGCTCAAGCGCGAGTTCTGGAAGGACGTGCATTGATTATGGCTGGTGTGGCATGCGTGCCGGCCTGGGAGCGCTAGATGGCAGCGGTTAGTCGACGCTCGGTGATGACGCTCTTCTCGGGGCCGACGTGTATCTACAGCCACCGGATCCGTCTGGTGCTCGCCGAAAAGGGCATCTCGGTGGAGATCGTCGATGTCGAGCCCGGGGCGCCGATCCCCGAGGACCTCGCGGATCTCAATCCGTACGGGGAGGCGCCGACCCTGGTGGACCGTGATCTCGTGCTCTACGACACGAAGGTGATCGCGGAATACCTCGACGAGCGTTTCCCCCATCCGCCGCTGATGCCCGTGGACCCGGTTTCGCGGGCGAAGGCGCGGCTCGTGATCTCGCGGATCGAGCGTGACTGGGTGCAGAGCCTGGATGCGCTCGACGAGCTCACCGGGAAGGACGCGGAGAAGGGCCGCAAGGCCCTGGCCGAAAGCCTCGTCGCCAGCGACGAGGTCTTTGGCTCAGGCCTGCCGTTCTTCCTCAGCGAGGAGCTGTCGATGATGGACTGCGTCCTCGCGCCGCTGCTCTGGCGACTTCACCACTACGGGGTGGAGATTCCGGCGAGTGCGGAACACATCCAAGCCTACGCCAAGCGCCTGTTCGGCCGCGAGGCGTTTCAGAAGAGCCTGAGCGACGCCGAGCGGGCCATGCAGGCCGTTTAGCCGACTGCGACCGACGAGGGCTCATGACCCCGAAACGACCGTATCTTGTCCGCGCACTCTACGAGTGGATAGCGGACAATGGCCTGACTCCCTATCTCCTCGTGGACACCAGCGTGCCGGGTATCGAGGCACCGCTGGAGTATGCGGACAAGGGCAAGCTTGTGCTCAATGTCGCGCCCCGGGCGGTCCGCGGGCTCGATCTCGGTAACGAGTGGATCAGCTTCAATGCCCGCTTCGGTGGTGCTCCGCGGGACGTATTCCTGCCGGTGTCCGCGGTCCTGGCGATCTACGCCCGCGAGAACGGCCAGGGCATGCTCTTCGGTGAAGAGGACGAAGGCGGTGACGATCACGATCCGCCGCCGGATGGCGGCGGCGACGGCGACGGTAGCGGCACCGGTGGGGACGGCGGCGGCCGCAAGCCCCAGCTGCGCGTCGTGAAGTAGTGATCCCGCAGCGCCGCCGGCCCCGGCGGCGCTTCCTTCCCGTTCAGTCCGTACCGAACAGGGTGTGGTCGATCAGATCGCACAGGCAGTGGATGACCAGCAGGTGCACCTCCTGGATGCGGGCGGTGACCGTGGCCGGCACCCGGATCTCGACGTCCCCCTCGCCCAGCTGACCGGCGATAATGCCGCCGTCCCGCCCGGTCAGGGCCACGGTGTGCACGCCACGCTCCCGCGCCGCGCCCACGGCGGCAACCACGTTGTCGCTGTTGCCGCTGGTCGAGATCGCGAGCAGCACGTCCCCGGGCTGGCCGAGTGCCCGGACCTGGCGGGCGAAGACGTCCCGGTAGCTGTAGTCGTTCGCCACCGACGTGAGGGTGGAGCTGTCGGTGGTCAGCGCGATTGCGGGCAGCCCCGGGCGCTCCATTTCGAAGCGGTTCAGAAGCTCCGAGGAGAAGTGCTGGGCGTCTGCGGCGGAGCCGCCGTTGCCGCAGGAGAGGACCTTGTGCTCGGCCTGCAGGGCGGCGGCCATGCGCTGGCCGGCGGTGATGATGGCCGGGGTAAGCCGGTCCATCGCCATCTGCTTGGTGCGGATGCTCTCGTGGAATTGCTGCGAGACGCGCTCGTGTAGATCCATCGTTTGCCTTGTTTGCCTGATCGTCACTCGTCCGCGCGGAATGCGTCGCGGAGCCATTCGATGCGTCCGTCGCCGTCCACGGTGACCGCGTCGAAGCGGCACGGGGCGTCGTCGGCGCCGTTGCTGTGGAGATAGTACCGCGCCGCCGTTACCAGGCGACGGCGCTTGCCTGCCGTGATGCTCTCCGCCGCGGTGCCGAAGTCGTCGCGGCTGCGCTGGCGCACCTCGACGAAGGTCAGTGTGCCGTTGTCGTCCATCACCAGGTCCAGCTCGCCGCCGCGGCAGTGAACGTTGGCCGCGCGGAAACGCAGGCCCTGGCGTTCCAGGTGTCGTCGCGCCAGTGCCTCGGCATCGGCGCCGCGCTCCCGTGTGGGTCGGCGCGGCCTCATTGTCGCGGTGCGGGGGTCGTCCAGACCGCGGGTGCCTGGCCGTCTCCGGACGCCGGGGCAAGGCCCGGGAGCGGCGGCAGCGGATCGAGCGGGCCGGGCCGGCGCTGGATGTTCTCCCGGGCGGTCGGCCGAAGCCCGCCGGCGGCGACGCGTACGGGGGTGGGCGTGCGGTGAACGATCCCCGCGTCGTCAATCGTGAGGGTGCCGGTCGCCCCGGGTAGCCCGCTCGCCCGCGCGCTGCCGCGCACGAGGCCGATGGCACGGTAGGCGTCCACGCCGAAGGCGAGGAGTCCGGGCAGGGCGTCCATGCTCTGTGACCACTGGTCGACCGCACTGGTGTGCAGTGCCATCAGAGAGGGGTCGTCGAGGGTGCCCAGCAGCCAGGGCAGCTCCACCAGCCGAAGGCCCTCGAGGTCCTGGCGTACGGCGTCGTCCGCCGTGCGCGGGTAGGCGTGGGAGGTTGCGTACACCGCCAGTCCCAGGCCGTGATGGAAGCGGATCTGCGGCATGATCAGCCGTGCCTGCCGGGGGAACGCACCTATGAACACCGCCTGCATATCCTGGCGGCGGCGCGGCGAGAACTCGATGTCCCGCCGCAGCAGCCGGCGTAGCTCACGGTAGCGGCGCTCGCTGACATCGAGGTTGAAGAGTTGACGGAGGGTCGTGCTGTAGTCCGATTCGTCCTCGGGGTAACGGGCAGTCTCCAGGATCTTTCCGCCCAGGTCCTCGAACGCCTCGGTATAGGCGCCGGCCACGCGCGATCCCCATTCCCCCGTGGGCACGAGCACCACCGCGCGGTCCTTGCCGCTGGCCCAGGCGGCGCGTGCGGCGGTACGGGCGTCGTCCTCCGGCGAGAGGCCGAAGTGGTATACGCCCTCCGGCGACGACTCGCCGTCGACGGTATTGAGGGTGAGGACCTGTCGGTCGTCGTTGCGGCGCGAGCTCACCGCGCGCACGCCGGCCTTGGTAAGCGGACCGACCACCATGTCGGCGTTGCCGGCATGCTGGTAGGCGGCGACGGCGCCGGCGACGCTGCCTTTGGTGTCGAGGATGTCGAGGGCGGGGCGTTCGTCCCCCGCGGCGTAGTAAGCGGTCAGGAAGCCGTCCCGGATCGCCTTGCCGACCTCCGCGAGGTCGCCGGACAGCGGCAGCAGCAGCGCGATGCGTTTCGGCGGGGCGAGGGCCGCCCGCCGCCGCTCGACCAGCTGGTCGGCGAAGTCCGATGCCGGATGATCCGGGTAAAGTGAATGCCATGACGATACCGCGGATGCCACCGCATCGGTGTCGTCCCCGGCGTCACGCACACGGTTGGCGAGTGACAACCAGCCGGCCTCTGCGCCGCTGTCCGCGCGGCCTGCCGCCTGCTCGAGGCGGTCCGGCGGAATCTGCTGGAGTATGGACCAGATGCGTTCCGAGCGGGCACCGTCGGTGCGCCCGGAGAGCACCTGCGCGCGAATGAGATCCCGGGCGGCGGCGAGCGGCTCGCCGCCCGCACGCCGGGCCTCGGCGCGCTGATCCAGCCAGGCCGCGGCTACCGGCGGAGCGAGGCCGTCCGGTACCGGCGTGAGCCGGCGGATCACCGTGGCGGGGGCGAGCGTCTCGCCGTCCAGGCGCATGCGCAGCAGCAGCCGCAGGCCCGCGCCGGCCTCGCCGGCGTCAGCGTCGCCCACATCGTCGCGAAGAGTGGATGCGGTGGCGTCGTCGCCCGCGCGCGCATAGAGAATGGCCGCCTGCAGGCGCAGTGCGTTCGCCCGTGCCGGTGACGACGCCTCGCCGGCGGCCTGCTCGAGCCGTGCCGCCGCCGCGTCCATCCGACCGTCGCCGGCGAGCCGCGCGGCCTCGGTGAGTGCGGGCGACGGCGCCGGTGTCGGCGGCCCCGGTGTCGGGGTGGTGGCGCAGCCATGGAGCAGCACGGCAAGGACGGCGGCGATCAGTAGCCTGCTCGGGGTGGTCCGGGGCATTGTGCGGGTGTCCTGGGGTTGTGCCGCGCGGCACGGATCCCTCGCCCCGTGCCGGCGCAATGGTTAGACTGCGCCTGGCGGCGGCCGCCGCCGGTCGCCTGTATGAGTATCCGCAGGGTGGAATCAGCGTGTCAAATAACCCCGGACGGCTGTTCGTCGTCGCCACGCCCATCGGCAACCTCGAGGACATCAGCGCCCGTGCGGTAGCGGTTCTCGGTGGGGTGGGACGTATCGCCGCCGAGGATACCCGTCATACCGCCGCGCTGCTCAGTCATCTTGGTATACGCCGTCCGCTGCTCAGCCTCCACGAGCACAACGAGGCCGTCCGGGTGGAACGGGTGGTCGCGGCCCTGGCCGCGGGCGAGGACGTGGCGTTGGTCAGCGATGCCGGCACCCCGCTGATCAGCGACCCGGGTTACCGCCTGGTGCGCGAGCTGCGTCACCAGGGCTACGCGGTCACGCCGGTGCCGGGGGCGTGCAGTGTGATTGCGGCGCTGTCGGTCGCCGGTCTGCCCAGTGACCGTTTCGTCTACGAGGGGTTCCTGCCGGCGAAGGCGCAGCAGCGTGCCCGGCGCCTCCAGGCTTTGGCCGCGGAGGCGTGCACCGTGGTGATGCTGGAGTCCGGCCACCGTATCGCGGCGTCGCTGGAGGCGATGGCGGCGTCGTTCGGCGGCGACAGGGAGGCCTGCCTGGCGCGGGAGCTCACCAAGCGCTTCGAGACGGTCCGGCTCGCCACCCTGGATGAGCTGGCCGCGTGGGTCGCGGCGGACGCGAACCAGCGGCGTGGCGAGTTCGTGCTCATGGTCCGCGGTGTCGAGGCTCAGGCCGTTGCGGACACCGTGACGGTGGATGCGCTGATCGATGAGCTCGCGGGGGAGATGCCGCCGCGCCGGGCGGCACGGCTGCTCGCCCGGCTTACCGGTGGGAGTGCCAATACATTCTATCGGCGCCTCGCCCGGGAGGACGGGTGAATCTGGTATCCTTGCGCCGGGGAGTCGGCCGGATGGTCGCTGCGTCTTCGACGTGGAGGAAAGTCCGGGCTCCACAGGGCAGGGTGCCAGGTAACGCCTGGGCGGCGTGAGCCGACGGAAAGTGCCACAGAAAATACACCGCCGATGGCCCCGTGCGGGGCACAGGTAAGGGTGAAAAGGTGCGGTAAGAGCGCACCGCGCGGGTGGCAACATGCCGCGGCACGGTAAACCCCACCCGGAGCAAGACCAAATAGGGGGGCGTACGTGTGGCCCGCACGGCTCCCGGGTAGGTCGCTTGAGGTGTGCGGTGACGCACATCCCAGAGGAATGATCGTCCCCGACAGAACCCGGCTTACAGGCCGGCTCCCCACTTTTCCCCCGCATGACGGTGCTTCCGGGGTGTCCCCGGAGGTATCGGCGTTGCGGTCGTGGCCTTCTTTTTCCTGCTATTCCGCGGCACTCCGTCGAACACTTTAGTGTCGACTCTCCTTTTCGTTCCTAGTGGCATGTTTCAGCGCCGGTTTTCGGTGCTTCCCGACCGTCTGTCGTGCGCCCTGTGGCTTCTTTCGTAAGTTCCTGAGTGGAAGGGAAAAACGCGCGCGTCGCTCCTTGACGGTGCGATAGGGGGTGCCTATAGTGTGTCGCTAAGTGGGAGAAAGTGGTGGGAAATGGAACTCCCGGGCCGAAAAGGGGTAGCGAGTGTTTCGCGGTGTCGCCCATATCAATCTTGATGCGAAGGGCCGGATGGCGTTCCCCAGCCGTTACCGCGAGCGGCTGCAGTCCCTTTGTGACGGTGAGCTGGTACTGACCGTGGACCGCGATCACTGTCTGCTCGTCTACCCGATGCCCGAGTGGGAGACCATCGAACGCAAGCTTGTGGAGCTCCCCGCGCTCAACCGCACCGCACGCCGGCTGCAGCGGCTGCTCATCGGCCATGCCACGGACTGTCAGCTGGACGGCAACGGCCGAATCCTGGTGCCGCCGCCGCTGCGCGAGTTCGCCGGGCTCGATAAGCGGACCGTGCTGATCGGCCAGGGCAACAAGTTCGAGCTCTGGGACGAGGATGAATGGCTGCGCCGTCGTGACGAATGGCTCGCCGAGGCCTCCGAGGAGGAGGATCTGCCCGAGGAACTGGAGGCCCTGTCGCTGTGACCGCCGAGGCAACCCCCCGTGACGACGCACACCGCCCGGTGTTGCGGGACGCCGCCGTCGAGGCGATGGCGGTGCGGGGGGACGGCACCTATATCGACGCGACCTTCGGGCGCGGCGGGCACAGTGCCGAGCTGCTCGCGCGACTTGGCCCGGGGGGGCGGCTGTGGCTGCTGGACCAGGACCCGGCCGCGATCGAGGCCGCGCGCACCCGCTTCGGTGACGACCCGCGCTGCAGGATCCGCCACACCTCGTTCGCGCGGCTTGCCGAGCTTGCCGACGAGGAGGGTCTGGGGGGCGCGGTGGACGGTCTGCTGCTGGACCTCGGGGTGTCCTCGCCCCAGCTCGATGAGCCGGAGCGGGGGTTCAGTTTCCAGCACGACGGCCCGCTGGACATGCGAATGAACACCGGGGCCGGGCCGACCGCCCGGGAGTGGCTGATGGAGGCGCCGGAACGCGAGATCGTTCGCGTGCTGCGCGAGTACGGCGAGGAGCGTTTCGCCCGGCGTATCGCCGCGACGATCGTGCGCCATCGCGACGCGGGGACGCTGCCGGCGCGCACCGCCGCCTTCGCCGAGCTGGTGGGGGCGGCGGTGCCGCGCCATGAACGCCACAAGCACCCGGCGACACGCACATTCCAGGCTCTGCGTATCGCGGTCAACGACGAGCTCGGTGCCCTGGATGCTGGCTTGGCTGCCGTCCGCCGGCTCCTGGCCCCGGGAGGCCGGCTGGTGGTGATCAGTTTCCATTCGCTGGAGGATCGGCGGGTCAAGCGTTTCATCCGCGACGCCAGCCGGGTGGGTGAGCTCCCCCCGGGGGTCGCCCAGGCGCCGCCGGAGCTCGAGCCGTGGCTGCGCCGCATCGGCCGGGCGGTCCGTGCCGACGAGGCCGAGCTCGGTGACAACCGCCGCGCACGCAGCGCGGTGATGCGTTGTGCGGAGCGCTTGCCGTGAGGTCGGGCTGGGCGATCGGTGTGCTGATCCTGGCGGTGGCCGCGAGCGCGGTGGCGGTGGTGTACAGCACCCACGAGAGCCGCAAGGCGTTCGTGGCGCTGCAGGAGCTGCAGCGCGAGCGCGACACGCTGAACGTCGAATGGGGTCGGCTGCGCATCGAACAGGGCACCGTGGCGACTCACGGGCGTATCGAGCGCATCGCCCGCGAACGCCTCGGCATGCGGATGCCGGAGCGCGACGACATCGTCATTATCCGCGCGACGCGCGTGGCCGGGGAGGCAACGCATTGAGCGGTACGCCGCACAGGACAGACAGCACACGCGGCTCCGGGCGCTGGCGGCTCGTTGCCGTCGCCGGTGTGCTGGGTCTGCTCGCCTTCGTGCTGGTGGCGCGGGCGGTGGAGATCCAGGTGGTCGAGCGTGCCTTCCTCGAGGGGCAGGGGCATGCCCGCCATGTGCGTGTGAATACCGTGCCGGCGCACCGCGGCATGATCACCGACCGCTTCGGCGAGCCGTTGGCGATCAGCTCGCCGGTGGATTCGGTCTGGGCCGATCCCTCCGCGCTGTTGCCTGCCGTGGACCGCCTCGACGAGCTCGCCAGGCCACTCGGCCTCGATCCCGCGAAGCTGCGCCGGCGCCTGGAGGCGGAGGCGCAGCGTGGCCGCGAGTTCGTCTACATCCGCCGGCACATTCCGCCGGCGCTCGGCGAGCAGGTCATGGATCTGCGCATCCCGGGGGTCTCGCTGCGGCGCGAGTACCAGCGTTTTTACCCCACCGGCGAGGTCAGCGGTCACGTGCTCGGTTTCACCGACATCGACGACCGCGGCCAGACCGGCCTGGAGCGGGCGTACGATTCCTGGCTGTCGGGTCAGTCCGGAGCCAAGCGGGTCATGCGTGACCGCCTCGGGCGCGTGATCGAGGACATCGAGCAGCTGCGTGAGCCCGAGCCCGGCAAGGACCTGGCCCTGAGTCTGGACCGCCGCCTGCAGTACATCGCCTACCGCTCTCTGAAGTCGACAGTGCAGCGCTTCCAGGCCAGGAGCGGCTCGATCGTGGTGCTCGATGCGCGCAGCGGCGAAGTGCTCGCCATGGCCAGTCAGCCGGGCTTCAACCCCAACGACCGCAGCCAGCTGCGTGGGCCCCTCTACCGCAATCGTGCGGTCACCGACGTGGTGGAACCGGGCTCCACGATGAAGCCGTTCGCCGTCGCCGCCGCGCTGGAGACGGGCAAGTTCGAGCCGGGCACGCCCATCAATGCCGATCCCGGCTGGATGATGGTGGGCGGCAACACGGTGCAGGACGTCCACAACTATGGCGCCATCGACGTCGCCACGGTCCTCCAGAAATCCAGCAACGTTGGTGTCACCAAGATTGCCCTGTCGCTTGAGCGCGGCCGCATCTGGCGGATGGTCGACGCCGCCGGTTTCGGGCGTTCCACCGCCAGCGGCTATCCCGGCGAGGCCGGGGGCCACCTCGCACCGGTGCCACCGGACAGCCATTTCGAGCGGGCGACGCTTGCCTTCGGTTACGGCCTGTCGGCGACGCCGCTGCAGATCGCCCACGCCTACACGGCCTTCGCCAACGACGGGCGGATGCCGATGATCTCGTTCCTGCGCGGCGGCTCCCAGGAGCCGGCGAAGCGGGTGATGAGCGAGAAGACCGCGGACAGCGTCCTGCACATGCTCGAGGGGGTGGTCACGCCCGAGGGTACCGCCGAGCGCGCCGACATCAGCGGCTACCGGGTTGCGGGCAAGACCGGCACCTCCAAGCAGGCGGTGGCCGGAGGCTATTCCGACGACGACTACCTCGCGCTGTTCGCCGGCATCGTCCCGGCGAGCGATCCACGCTTCGTGTGCGTCGTGGTGGTGCGCGAGCCCAAGGGCGACAGCTACTACGGTGGTACCGTCTCCGCTCCGGTGTTCCGCGAGGTCATGTCCCAGGCGCTGCGGCTGTACAACATTCCGCCGGACGAGGACGGCGGCCTCGGGCCGCTGATGATCGCGGGAGGGCGCGGCCATGACTGAGCGGCGCCTGGACGGACTGCTCGCGCCCCTGGGGATCGACGCCCCGGCGCTCGCGCTGACTGACCTCGCCCTGGATAGCCGCGAGGTGGCTGAAGGCGGCGTGTTCCTCGCGGTGCGGGGCGCCGGCGGGCATGGCCTCGCGCACCTGGAGGACGCGCTGGCGCGCAAGCCCGCGGCGGTGCTGTGGGACCCGGAGGGCGCGCCGGACGCCTACGCCGTGCTGGAGCGCTGCGAACGGGCCGGGGTGGCCGCGATCGCGGTGCCCGGACTCGGCGGGAGTATCGGCATGCTCGCGGCGCGGTTCTTTGGCGGGCCCGGTCGGCGGTTGCGCCTGGTGGGCGTGACCGGTACCGACGGCAAGACCTCCACCACCCAGTTTGTCGCCGCTGCCCTGGACCGGGCCGGTCACCCCTGGGCGAGCATCGGCACGCTCGGCTGGGGCCGGCCTGGTGCACTGCGGGAGACGCGCCATACCACGCCGGATGTGGTGGGTCTGCAGCGCCGCCTCGCCGCGCTCGTCGACGACGGGGTCGAGGGGGTCGCCATGGAGGTCTCCTCCCATGCCCTTGACCAGGACCGTACGCAGGGCCTCGATTTCGAGGTGGCGGTGCTCACCAATCTGAGCCGTGACCATCTCGACTATCACGGCAGCGACGCGGCCTATGCCGCTGCCAAGGCGCGGCTGTTCCTGGACACGGAGCCGGCGGCCGCCGTGCTCAACCTCGACGATGCCTTCGGCCGGGATATGGCGGCGCGTACCGGGGCGGCGGTGATCGGTTACAGCCTCGCTGATGCGCCTGGCGCCCGAATCCGGGCCCGCGGGGTGCATGCCGGTGACGAGGGGCTGGCGTTCACCCTGGATATCGACGGCGATGCCGTCGACGTGGCGGTCCCGGTCTTCGGGCTGTTCAACGTCGCCAATCTCCTGGCCACGGCCGGGGTGCTGCTGGCCCTGGGCGAACCTGCCGGATCGATCGCTGCGACGCTCGCCGCCTGCCGGCCGGTCCCGGGCCGCATGCAGGCGCTCGGCGGCGGTGACCGGCCGCTGGTCATCGTCGACTACGCCCACACCCCCGCGGCGCTGGAGGCCGCCCTCGCCGCCTCCCGGCAGCACTGCGCGGGGGCGCTGTGGTGCGTGTTCGGCTGCGGCGGTGACCGGGATACCGGCAAGCGTGCGCCGATGGGCCGGGCGGCAGCCGGTCTCGCCGACCACGTGATCCTCACCAGCGACAATCCCCGGGGCGAGCCCCCGGAGTCGATCATAGACGCGATCCGTGCCGGTTTGCCGGCCCCGGACGCGGCCCGGGCCATCCCGGACCGTGGCGAGGCCATCCGCACGGCGGTGGCCGGTGCACACGCCGGCGACGTCGTGCTGGTGGCCGGCAAGGGGCACGAGGCCTACCAGATCGTGGGTGATGAGGTACGTGCCTTCAGCGACCGCGAGGCGGTCGAGGCGGCGCTGGCCGCCGGGGAGGGCCCATGGAGCCGGTGAAGCTCTCGCAGCTCGTGGTGGCCCTCGGTGAGGGGCGCCACCGCGGCGCCGACGCCATCGTCACCGGCGTGGTCATCGATTCCCGCATCGCCGGCGAGGGCACGCTGTTCGTGGCGCTGCCGGGGCGCCACGTCGACGGCCACGATTTCATCGCTTCTGCCCGGGCCGCGGGCGCCGCCGCCGCGCTGGTGGCCCGGGTGGTGGACGACCCGCTGCCGCAGTGGGTGGTCGAGGATCCGGCCGCCACGCTGGCGCGCCTCGGTGCCCGGGTGCGGGCCCAGGCGCCGGCGACCGTGATCGGTGTGACCGGCTCCAACGGCAAGACCACGGTCAAGGAGATGATCGCCGCGATCCTCTCGCAGGGGGCGGAGACGCTCGCCACCCGCGGCAACCTCAACAACGACCTGGGCGTGCCGCTGACGCTGTGCCGGCTCAACGCCGGGCACCGCTACGCGGTGATCGAGATGGGGGCCAATGCCCCCGGGGACATCGCCCGGCTGGCGGCGCTCGCCGCGCCGGACGTGGGGGTGGTGACCAATGCCGGGCCGGCGCACCTGTCGGGGTTCGGAGACATCGCCGGCGTGGCCCGGGCAAAGGGTGAACTGTTTGCCGGGATCGCGCGTGACGGGGTTGCGGTGATCAATGCCGACGACGATTATGCGCCGCTTTGGCGGCAACTGGCGGACGGACGACGCAGCGTGATGTTCGGAACTCGAGGGGATGCTGACATTCGTGCCACCGCGGAGGCGGACGGCACCACGATCCTGGTCCTGCCCGGCGGCGAGCACCTGCGGGTGCGCCTGCCGCTGCCCGGTGCGCACAACCGGCTCAACGCGGCGGCGGCGGCCGCGACCGCGCTCGCCGCCGGCGCCTCGCCGGCCTGGATCGTGCCGGGGCTCGAGCGCATGGCGTCGGTGCCGGGGCGCTGGAGCGAGGAGGTCCTGCAGGGCGGTGTGATCCTCATTGACGACAGCTACAACGCCAACCCCCGGTCGCTGGGCGCCGCGGTCGAGGTGCTCGCGCAGACACCGCCGGCCTGGGTGGTGCTCGGCGACATGGGCGAGCTCGGCGAGTCGGCCGGGCGGCTGCACGCCGAGGCCGGCGAAGCCATGCGCCGGGCGGGTATCGAGCGGGTGTTCGCCCTCGGGCCGCTGGCCGCGGAGGCCGCGGCGGCGTTCGGCGAGGGCGGCGGGTCCTTCGATGACGTCGCTGCGCTGGTCGACACCATGGCCCGCGACTGGCGCGCCGGCGTGCGTGTGCTCGTGAAGGGGTCGCGCTCCGCGGCGATGGAGCGCGTCTGCGAGGCGCTGAGGCAGCGCTACGGCATCGCAGGGGGGGCGTGACCATGCTGCTGGCACTGGCGAACTGGCTCGAGGGCTTCTACAGCGGCTTCAACGTGTTCCAGTACCTCACGTTCAGGGCCATCCTCGGCACGCTCACCGCGCTCGGTATTGCGCTGCTCGTCGGCCCGGTCCTGATCCGCCGTCTGGTGCGTTACCAGATCGGGCAGTACGTCCGCGAGGACGGCCCCCAGACCCATCTCTCCAAGGCAGGCACACCCACCATGGGCGGTGCGCTGATCCTGGTGGGGATCGCCGTGGCCACCGTGCTCTGGAGCGACCTCACCAACCGCTTCGTGTGGATGGTACTGCTGGTCACCCTGGCGTTCGGCGTCATCGGCGGCGCCGACGACTGGCTCAAGCTCACCCGCGGCAGCAGCCACGGCCTGTCCGCCCGGGCGAAGTACCTGGCGCAGTCCGCGGTCGGCCTGGTGGCCGCGCTGGTGCTGTTCACCAGCGCGCAGACGCCGGTGGAGACCTCGCTGATCGTGCCCTTCTTCAAGAGCGTCGTGCTGCCGCTGGGCTGGTTGTTTCTGCCGCTGGCGTATTTCGTGATCGTGGGCAGCTCCAATGCGGTCAACCTCACCGATGGCCTCGACGGCCTCGCGATCCTGCCCAGCGTGCTCGTGGGCGGCGCACTGGGCGTTTTCGCCTACGCCACCGGCCATGCCAACTTCGCCACCTACCTCGGCATCCCGTTCATCCACGGCGTCGGTGAGGTCGTGGTGTTCTGCGGTGCCCTGGTGGGGGCGGGGCTGGGCTTTCTCTGGTTCAACACGTACCCGGCGCAGGTGTTCATGGGCGACGTCGGCGCGCTTGCGCTGGGGGCGGCCCTGGGCACCATCGCGGTGGTCGTCCGCCAGGAGCTGGTGCTGTTCATCATGGGCGGCGTGTTCGTCGTCGAGACGGTCTCGGTGATGCTGCAGGTGGCCTCGTACCGGCTTACCGGGCGGAGGATCTTCCGCATGGCGCCGTTGCATCACCACTTCGAGCTCAAGGGCTGGCCGGAGCCGCGGGTCATCGTGCGGTTCTGGATCATCACGGTCGTGCTCGTGCTCATCGGTCTGGCAACACTGAAGCTGCGCTGATGATGGCAATAAAGGACCACAACCCGGAGAACGCGCGCCGCGCGACGGTGGTCGGCCTCGGCGAGACCGGCTACGCCTGTGCGCGCCATCTCCGGCGCCAGGGCTGGCGGGTGGCGGTAACGGATACACGTGCCGAGCCGCCGTATGCGGCCCGGCTGCGTGACGAGCACCCGGAGATCATCCAGGCCGTCGGTGACCTCGATGCCGCGCTGCTGCGGGGGGGCGACACCGTGGTCCTGAGCCCCGGGGTCGATCCCAGGGTGCCGGCGATCGCCGCTGCCCGGGCCGCCGGCGTGGAGGTGATCGGCGAGATCGAGCTGTTCGCCCGCGCGGCCGAGGCCCCGGTGATCGCTGTCACCGGTTCCAACGGCAAGAGCACGGTAACCACGCTCGTCGCCGCGATGATCCAGGAGGCGGGGCTGAATGCCGCGGCGGGCGGAAACCTGGGGCCTGCGGCGCTGGCACTGCTCGAGCGTCCGGTCCCGGACTATTACGTCCTCGAGCTCTCCAGTTTCCAGCTCGAGACCGTCACCAGCCTGGCGCCGGCGGCATCGGTGGTACTCAACGTCAGCGCCGATCACATGGACCGCTACGACGGGCTGGGCGACTACGCGGCCACCAAGGCGCGGATCTACGAGCGCGCGGCGACCGCCGTGATCAACCGCGACGATCGGGTGGTCGCCGCCATGGCCCACGGTCCGCACTCCGTGGGCTTTACCACGGGGCGGCCGCAGGGCTGTGACTGGGGGATTGCCGACGGCCGTTTCACCCGCGGCCACAGCCCGTGCGCACCGGTGGAGGCGCTGGCGCTGCCGGGCACGCACAACCGTGCCAACGCCCTGGCCGCGCTGGCGCTGGGTGACGCCATCGGCCTGGCCTGGGCGGCGATGGCCCGCGCCCTGTCGCGTTACCGCGGGCTGCCGCACCGCATGGCGCACATCGCCCACGTGGCCGGTCGTGACTACTACGACGATTCCAAGGGCACCAATGTCGGTGCCACGGTCTCCGCCGTCTCCGGGATCGCGCAGCCGCTGGTGCTCATCGCCGGCGGTCAGGGGAAGGACCAGGATTTCGCACCGCTGGCGGCGGCCCTGCGCGGCCGGGTTCGCGCTGCGGTGCTCATCGGCACCGATGCGGCGGCGATCGCGGCGGTGCTGGCGGATGTCTGCCCCGTGGAGACCGCGGTGGATATGGACGGGGCCGTGCACCGGGCGGCGACACTGAGCCGTCCCGGGGACGCGGTGGTCCTGAGCCCGGCGTGCGCCAGCCAGGACATGTTCACGGACTATGCCGAGCGCGGACGTGCGTTCCAGGCGTGCGTGGAGGGGCTGAGCCATGATTGAGCGCGCCCTGGCCCGATTCACGCCGCAGGGGCGGGATATCCCGGCCGCGCTGGACTGGCCGCTGGTGGCGACGGTGGGGGTGCTGCTGGTTTTCGGTCTGGTCATGGTCGCCTCGGCATCCATGGCCGTGGCCGAGCGCGAGACCGGGGCCGCCCTCTCGCTGTTCTATCGCCAGGGGTTCTTTACCGTCATGGGGGTGATCGTCGTCACCCTCGGGCTGATGCTGGTCCGCACCACCGACCTGGAGGCGGCCGGACCGGGGCTGCTCGGCGTGAGCCTGCTGCTGCTGGTCGTCGTGCTGCTGCCCGGGGTCGGCCGCGAGGTCAACGGCGCGGTGCGCTGGCTGCCCCTCGGTGTGGTCAACCTGCAGGTCTCCGAAGTCGCCAAGCTCGGGGTGCTGATCTATCTCGCCGGCTATGTGGTACGCCGGGGCGAGGCACTGCGCACACGCTTCAGCGGATTCCTGGTGCCGGTGGCGATCCTGGCGCTGGTGGCGGGCCTGCTGCTCATGGAGCCGGATTTCGGCGGCGCCGCGGTGATCCTCGCCACCGGTGCGGTGGTGCTGTTCCTGGGCGGGGCGCCGCTGTCCCGCATGCTGCTGCTGGCCGCCCTGGGCGTCATTGCCGCGGCCGGGCTGATCGTCAGCTCGCCGTACCGCTGGGAGCGACTGACCGGCTTTCTCAACCCCTGGGCGGACCCGTTCGACAGCGGTTTCCAGCTCACCCAGGCGCTCATCGCGGTGGGCCGCGGCGGCTGGTTCGGGGTGGGGCTCGGCAACAGCGTGCAGAAGCTGTTCTATCTGCCCGAGGCGCACACGGATTTCCTCTTCTCCGTGCTCGCCGAGGAGCTCGGCGTCCTCGGCGTGACGGCGGTGGTGGCGCTGTTCACGTTCATGGTCTGGCGCATCCTGCGCATCGGCGTGGCTGCGTTCAACGAGGGCCGGCCGTTCGGCGCGTACGTATGCTGGGGCGTCGGCTTCTGGCTGGGGGCGCAGGCGTTCATCAACATGGGCGTGAACCTCGGCCTGCTGCCGACCAAGGGCCTGACCCTGCCGCTGATGAGCTATGGCGGGAGCAGCCTGGTCGTCACCCTCGCCGCTGTGGGGCTCGTGCTCCGGGTCGACTGGGAGCGTCGGGCCGCGGCGGCCGCGGCCACGGACGAGCCGGGGAGGGTCGCGGCATGACGGCGCCCGTGATCATCACCGCCGGCGGTACCGGCGGCCACGTGTTCCCGGCCCTGGCGGTGGCGGAGGCCTTGCGCGAGGCGGATGTTCCGGTGGTGTGGATGGGCACGCCCCACGGGCTGGAGGCGCGGGTGGCCGGCAATGCTGGCATCCCCTTCGAGCCGGTGACCGTGCGCGCGCTGCGCGGCCGCGGCCTGCGGGACACGCTGACCGCGCCATGGATGCTCCTGCGGGCGCTGCTCCAGGCGCTCGCCGCGGTGCGGCGGCGCTCGCCGCGCGCGGTACTCGGCATGGGCGGCTATGCCAGCGGGCCGGGGGCGATCGCCGCCTGGCTCCTGCGCCGGCCGCTGATCATCCATGAGCAGAACGCCGTCGCCGGCATGACCAACCAGCGCCTCGCCCGGATGGCGGCGCAGGTGCTCACCGGTTTCGACCGTCCGTTCCCGGGGGCGCCGGCAGCGCGCTTCGTGGGCAACCCGGTACGCGCCGCGGTCGCCGCGGTGGCGCCGCCGCAGGAGCGTCTCGCCGGCCGCGAGGGACCGGTGCGGGTGCTGGTGCTCGGCGGCAGCCTCGGTGCCCGGGCCCTCAACGAGACCGTGCCCCGCGTGCTTGCGGGCCTGCCGGGCGGGGTGCGCCCTGAGGTCCGGCACCAGGCCGGCGAACGCACCCTCGCGGTCGCCCGCCAGGCCTACGAGCAGGCGGAAGTGGACGCCGAGGTCATGCCGTTCATCGAGGACATGGCCGCCGCCTACGCCTGGGCGGACCTGGTGATCTGCCGCGCCGGTGCGCTCACGGTCGCGGAGCTCGCTGCGGCGGGCTGCGCGGCGGTGCTGGTGCCGTATCCGTACGCGGTGGACGACCACCAGGCGGCGAATGCGGCGTTCCTGGTGGACGCGGGGGCGGCCTTCATGCTGCGCGAGCCGGAGCTCGCGCGGGGGGCGCTGGAGCGGGTGCTCTCGGAACTGCTTGGCGACCGCGATCGTCTTCGCGCCATGGCCGTCCGGGCCCGGGAGAAGGGCCGGCCGGATGCGGCGCGCGCGGTGGCGGATGTCTGTCTGGAGGTAGGGGCATGAGCGATATGCCGCAGGGTGCCATGGACCCGAACGCGCCGGGCGCGATGGGCCGGGTGCGACACCTGCATTTCGTGGGTATCGGTGGCGCCGGTATGGGCGGCATCGCCGAGGTGCTGTGCAACCTCGGCTATACGGTCACCGGCTCGGATCTGCGCGAGAATGCGATCACGCGCCGGCTGGCCGGTCTCGGGGTGACGGTCTACATCGGTCACGACGCCGGTCACGTCGCCGCCGCGGACGCGGTGGTGATCAGCTCCGCGGTGGGCGAGGACAACCCGGAGGTGCAGGCGGCGCGGCGCCGTCGGCTGCCGGTGGTGCCCCGCGCGGAGATGCTCGCGGAGCTGATGCGTTTCCGCTTCGGGATCGCGGTTGCCGGCACCCACGGCAAGACCACGACCACCAGCCTGGTGGCGAGCATCCTCGCCGAGGGTGGCCAGGACCCGACCTTCGTCATCGGTGGCCGGCTCAACAGCGCGGCCAGTCACGCCCGTCTCGGCGCCGGGCGCTACCTGGTGGCGGAGGCGGACGAGAGCGACGCCTCGTTCCTCTACCTCAAGCCGATGATCGCGGCGGTGACCAATGTCGACGCCGACCATCTCGGCACCTACGAGGGCGATTTCCAGCGCCTGCGCGGGACGTTCCTGGAGTTCCTGCACCACCTGCCCTTCTACGGACTGGCGGTGATGTGCATCGACGACCCGCAGGTGCGCGAGCTCGTGGACCGGGTGACCTGCCCGGTACGGACCTACGGCTTCGCCGAGGACGCCGACGTGCGCGCCACCGATATCCGTCAGGACGGCATCGCCACGCGCTTCACGGTCACCGTGGAGGACGGCGAGCCCTTCGAGGTCACGCTCAACCTGCCCGGCCGGCATAACGCCCAGAACGCGCTGGCGGCGATCGCCATCGCCGCCGAGCTGGAGATCCCGCAGGAGGCGATGCAGCGGGCGCTGGCGCACTTCCAGGGCATCGGCCGGCGTTTCCAGGTCTACGGTGAGCTGGCGCTGCCCGGCGGCCGCGCGCTGCTGGTGGACGACTATGCCCATCACCCGCGGGAGATCGCCGCGGTGATCCACGCGGTGCGTGAGGGCTGGCCCGGGCGGCGACTGGTGGTGGCGTTCCAGCCGCACCGCTACAGCCGCACCCAGGAGCTGTTCGACGAGTTCGCGCGGGCGCTCTCGGAGGCGGACGCGCTGCTGATCAGCGAGGTCTACGCCGCCGGCGAGGCGCCGCTGCCCGGTGTCGACGGCGCCTCGCTGTGCCGGGCCGTGCGTGCCCGGGGCCAGGTGAATCCGGTGTTCGCCGCGGATGTCGAGGAGCTGGGTGCGCTGGTCCCGGACGTGGTCCGGGACGGCGACCTGCTGATCACCCTGGGTGCGGGCAGCATCGGCGGCGTCGCGCCGGCGCTGGTCGCCCGGTTCGGTGACGGGGAGGAGCGCGCATGACCCGCACGGCCGGCCAGCTCCTGCACGACGAGCCCATGGCCCGGCATACCTCGTGGCGGGTCGGGGGGCCGGCGGAGCGGCTCTACCGCCCGGCGGATGCGGACGACCTGTGCCGTTTCCTCGCCGCGCTGCCGGCGGACACGCCGGTGCACTGGGTGGGGCTCGGCAGCAACCTGCTGGTCCGCGACGGAGGGCTGCCGGGTGTCGTCATCCAGGCCGGCCGCGGGCTGGCGGGGCTGGATGTGGAGGCCTCCGGCGAGGTAACGGCCGGGGCCGGGGTGCCCTGTGCCAAGCTCGCCCGGGCCTGCGGGCGGGCAGGGCTGGTGGGTGCGGAGTTCTTTGCGGGCATCCCGGGGATGCTCGGTGGCGCGCTGACCATGAATGCCGGGGCGTGGGGCGGCGAGACCTGGGCCCACGTGCTCGAGGTCGAGACCGTCGACCACGCCGGCGGGCGGCGCTGGCGGGCGTGCTCGGAGTTCGAGATCGGATACCGCAGTGTGGCCGGTCCGACGGGCGAGTGGTTCCTGGGGGCGCGTCTCGCATTCGCCCCGGGGGGCGACAACGCCGCGCTCGCCGATCGGGTGCGCGAGCTTCTCGCCGAGCGCGCGGCGCGCCAACCCATGGGGCAGGCGAGCTGCGGCTCGGTGTTCCGCAACCCGCCCGGGGATCACGCCGCGCGGCTGATCGAGGCGGCGGGCCTGAAGGGCCATGCCATCGGCGGTGCGCGGGTCAGCGACAAACACGCGAACTTCATCATCAACACCGGCGAGGCCACCGCGGCGGACATAGAAACGCTGATCGGTCATGTCGCCGCGTGCGTGCGCGAGCGCTTCGGTGTCTCGCTGCAGCCGGAGGTACGCATCATCGGGGAGGAGGCGCGTCATGACTGAGCATACGTGGCAGAGCGCCGCCGATGCGGGCCGGGTGGCCGTGCTCATGGGCGGCTGGTCCGCCGAGCGCGATATCTCGCTCAAGAGTGGGGCGGCGATCCTGGAGGCGCTGCGCGGCCGCGGCGTCGATGCCCATGCCTTCGACCCGCGCGACCGGGCACTGCCGGACCTGCTCGGCTTCGACCGCGCCCTGGTCGCGCTGCACGGGCGCGGCGGCGAGGACGGTGCCATTCAGGGCGCCCTCGAGACCCTGGGCATCCCCTACACGGGTAGTGGGGTGCTCGGCTCGGCGGTGGCGATGGACAAGCTGCGCACCAAGCTCATCTGGCGCGGCCTGGACCTGGCGACGCCGCCGTTCCGCATGCTCGGCCACGCCACCGACTGGGACGGCGTGGTCGACGAGCTGGGCCTGCCGCTGATGGTCAAGCCGGCGAACGAGGGCTCGAGCCTGGGCATGTCCCGGGTGGGCGAGCGCGACGGTCTGGAGGCGGCCTGGATCCGGGCCGCGGACTACGACACCGCGGTGTTCGCCGAGCGCTGGATCACCGGCGAGGAATACACCGTCGCGGTCCTCGACGGCGAGTGCCTGCCGGCGATCCGTATCGAGTCGGCCCGCGGGTTCTACGACTTCGACGCCAAGTATGTCGCCGAGGATACCCGCATGCACTGCCCCTGCGGTCTGCCGGCGGACACCGAGCGGGCCCTGGGCGAACTGGCGCTGTCCGCCTTCGAGGCGACGGGAGCCGAAGGCTGGGGGCGCGTGGACCTGATGCGCGACGGCGACGGGCGGTTCTGGCTGCTCGAGGTCAACACCGTGCCGGGCATGACCGACCACTCCCTGGTACCCGCGGCGGCGCGGGTGGCCGGGCTGGACATGGGTGAGCTGGTCTGGCGGATCCTTGCCACCAGCCGCGCGAGGGGCGGGGAGCGATGAGCGCGGTCATGGGCATGAACGCTCCGGTCGGCGTCGACGGCGGCGCCGGCCGGCGGCGGACACCGACGCGATGGCTCGTCGGTGCGGTGCTGGCCGTGATGGTCGCCGCCGGCGCGTCGCTGTTCTGGTCGCACCTGCGCCGCAGTGACCCGTTTCCCGTCCAGGCGGTGCGTCTGGAGGGCGACCTGGCCCACGTGGCGGACGCGGACCTGCGTGCCGCCGTGGCGCCGCACCTGGGTGACGGTCTGCTGTTCGTGGACCTGGACGCCATCCGCGACGCGGTAACCGCCCTGCCGTGGGTCGCCAGCGCCGCGGTCTGGCGGGTCTGGCCCACCGGGCTGCGGATCCGCGTGCAGGAGCACGAGCCCATCGCCGCCTGGGGCGAGCGTGGCGTGCTCTCCGCCAAGGGCGAGCGTTTCACTCCGCCGCAGCGTCCCGAGGGACTGCCGCAGCTCGGCGGGCCGGCGGGTAGCGCGTCGCTGGTGTGGGCGCGCTTCGAGCAGCTGCGCGAGGCCCTGGGCGAGCTGGGCCGGCCGGTGGCCCTGACCCTGGACAAGCGCCGCGCCTGGGTCGCGCGGCTGGACAACGGCATGCGCCTGCGTTTCGGGCGGGACGACTTCGACGAGCGCCTGCAGCGGCTGCTCGCAGCGTGGCCGGCGGTGCAACGCCGCGCCGGTGACCGCGCCATTGCCGCCGTGGACCTGCGCTACCCGAACGGCCTGGCGGTGGAATGGGGACCGCCGGCCTCGGAACCGACAACCGGAGGGGATTCCAAGCGATGAGTCGCAAGCAGGACAGCAATCTGCTGGTGGGCCTGGACGTGGGCACCTCGAAGGTGGTCGCCATCGTCGGTGCGCTCAAGGATACCGGCGAGCTGGAGGTCGTGGGCATCGGCTCGCATCCCTCGCGGGGGATGAAGAAGGGCGTGGTGGTCAACATCGAGTCCACCGTGCAGTCCATCCAGCGCGCGGTGGAGGAGGCCGAGCTGATGGCCGGCTGCGAGATCCACTCGGTCTACGCCGGCATCGCGGGCTCCCACGTGCGCTCCCTGAACTCCCACGGGATCGTCGCCATCCGGGATCGCGAGGTCTCCCAGGGGGACGTGGACCGCGTCATCGACGCTGCCCGCGCGGTCGCCATCCCGGCGGACCAGCGCATCATCCATATCCTGCCCCAGGAATTCATCATCGACAGCCAGGAGGGCATCCGTGAGCCCGTGGGCATGTCCGGGGTGCGCCTGGAGGCGAAGGTCCACATGGTGACGGGCGCGGTCAGCGCGGCGCAGAACATCGTCAAGTGCGTGCGCCGCTGTGGGCTGGACGTCGACGACATCATCCTCGAGCAGCTCGCCTCCGCGCAGGCGGTGCTCACCGAGGACGAGAAGGAGCTCGGCGTGTGCCTGGTCGACATCGGCGGTGGCACCACTGACATCGCCGTGTTCACAGAGGGCGCGATCCGGCACACCGCGGTGATCCCGATCGCCGGCGACCAGGTCACCAACGACATCGCCGTGGCGCTGCGTACCCCCACGCAGCACGCCGAGGAGATCAAGGTGAAGTACGCCTGCGCGCTCTCCCAGCTTGCCAGCCCCGAGGAGACCATCGAGGTCCCCTCGGTGGGCGACCGGCCGCCGCGGCGGCTCTCGCGCCAGACCCTCGCGGAGGTGATCGAGCCCCGCTATGAGGAGCTGATGACGCTGGTGCAGAACGAGCTGCGGCGCAGCGGTTTCGAGGACCTCATGGCCGCGGGCGTCGTGCTCACCGGCGGGAGCTCGAAGATGGAGGGTGCCGTCGAGCTCGCGGAGGAAGTTTTCCACATGCCGGTGCGCCTGGGGCTGCCCCAGGGCGTCACGGGCCTGACGGACGTCGTGCGCAATCCCATCCATGCAACGGGGACGGGGTTGCTGCTGTTCGGCAGCCGGCAGCGCCACGCCGGGCACGGACTCCCCGCCGACGAGACGGCGGAGGGTGGCGCATTCAACCAGCTGTGGACGCGTATGAAGGGGTGGTTCCAGGGGAACCTTTGACGAGGCACGGGTAGAGCAGAACAACAGCCGAAACGCTGCGACTGGAAAGGAGACGCGACATGAAATTCGAGCTTATGGATTCGTTCAGTCAGAACGCCGTAATCAAGGTGATCGGTGTCGGCGGCGGTGGCGGCAATGCCGTCCAGCACATGGTGTCCGCCGACGTCGAGGGCGTGGACTTCATCTGCGCCAACACCGATGCGCAGGCGCTGCGCAACACTTCCGCGAAGACCACGCTCCAGCTCGGGGCGAATATCACCAAGGGCCTGGGTGCCGGCGCCGACCCGACGGTGGGCCGCGAGGCCGCGATGGAGGACCGGGACCGTATTGCCGAGGTCCTCGACGGGGCGGACATGGTCTTCATCACCGCCGGTATGGGTGGCGGCACGGGCACCGGGGCGGCACCGGTGGTCGCCGAGGTCGCCAAGGAGATGAATATCCTCACGGTCGCCGTGGTGACCAAGCCGTTCCCCTTCGAGGGCGGCAAGCGCCTGGGCGTCGCCCAGGAGGGCATCAAGGAGCTCGGCCGCCAGGTCGACTCGCTGATCACCATCCCCAACGAGAAGCTGCTCTCGGTGCTGGGCAAGGAGCTGACCCTGCTCAATGCCTTCAAGTCCGCGAACGACGTGCTCCTCGGTGCGGTCAAGGGCATCGCCGAGCTGATCACCCGCCCCGGGCTGATCAACGTCGACTTCGCCGACGTGCGCACGATCATGTCCGAGATGGGCATGGCCGTGATGGGCTCCGGCTACGCCTCAGGCGAGGGCCGTGCCCGTGAGGCCGCGGAGCGGGCCATCGCCTCGCCGCTGCTCGAGGACACCAACATCTCCGGGGCCCGGGGCATCCTGGTCAACGTCACCGCCGGCATGGACCTGTCCATCGGCGAGTTTGAGGAGGTGGGCAACACGGTCAAGGAGTTCTCCTCCGACGACGCCACGGTGGTCGTTGGCACGGTCATCGACCCGGAGCTCGAGAACGAGCTGCGCGTGACCGTGGTCGCCACCGGCCTCGGTGCCGGTCAGCCCGCAGCGGCGACCCCGGCGGAAGAGGCCCCGCGGACGGTGGCGCGCAAGTCGAGCGGCGAGGTGGACTACCAGCAGCTCGACCGTCCCACGGTGATCCGCAAGAAGGCCGCCAACGACCGGCCGTCGGGTCAGGACGAGGGCGACATGGACTATCTCGACATCCCGGCCTTCCTGCGCCGCCAGGCGGACTAGGCGGCGGGCCGGCTCGAATTGTCCTGAATGTCGTCTCTCCAAGCGTTTGGCCGGGTCCCGTGCGGGCCCGGCCCGTTCTGGGGAAGAGAACGAAACTCGTTCCTTTCCAGGTGTACAATAATGGACCAGTCTGTTACATTAGCGTGATTACGTGTTCGCGTAATGTATCGGGCCGCATCTGCGTACGCGCCGGCACGGATGTCCCTCTCCACCGCGGCGCCACCGGGGGAAGCTCAAGCGAATGATCCGCCAGCGAACGCTCAAGAACAGCATCCGTGCCACGGGTGTCGGCCTGCACACCGGCGAGAAGGTCTACCTCACGCTGCGCCCGGCCGCGCCGGATACCGGCATCGTGTTCCGCCGTGTCGATTTCGACGAGCCCGTGGAAGTGCGCGCCCACCCGGAGAATGTCGGCGATACCCAGCTCTCCACCTGCCTGATCCAGGACGGTGTGCGTATCTCCACCGTGGAGCACCTGCTCTCGGCCCTGGCGGGCCTGGGGATCGACAACGCCTATGTCGACCTCTCCGCCCCCGAGGTACCGATCATGGACGGCAGCGCCGGTCCGTTCGTGTTCCTCATCCGCTCGGCGGGCGTGCAGGAACAGAATGCCGCCAAGCGGTTCATCCGGATCAAGCGCCCCGTACGTATCGAGGAGGGTGACAAGTGGGTCGCCTTCGAGCCGTTCGACGGCTTCAAGGTGGGCTTCACCCTCGAGTTCGACCACCCCATCTTCAGCGACGGACTCCAGCGTGCGGAGTTCGACTTCTCCTCGACCTCCTTCGTCAAGGAGGTGAGTCGTGCGCGGACCTTCGGCTTCATGCGGGATATCGAGTACCTGCAGCAGAACAACCTCGCGCTTGGTGGCAGCCTCGACAACGCCATCGTGGTGGACGACTATCGCGTGCTCAACGAGGACGGGCTCCGCTATGCGGACGAGTTCGTCAAGCACAAGATCCTCGACGCCATCGGCGATCTCTATCTTCTCGGTCACAGCCTGGTCGGCTCGTTCACCGGCTACAAGTCCGGCCATGCGCTGAATAACCGCCTGCTCCGGCGCCTGCTCCAGGAGGCGGATGCCTGGGAGGCGGTGACCTTCGACGAGGTCGAGGACGCCCCGATCTCCTTCGATCAGCCCGTCCCCGTGGGCTGAGGCCGCAGGGCGGGCGCCTGCCGCCGCCCTTCGCGGACCCGACCCCCGGTGTCGTCCGGGGGTTTTGTTTTTCCGGCCCCTGTCATATCCGCACCCGACGGCGCCGCGTGTGCCATCATTGGGGCATGAAAGCCTGTCGTCGTACAGCCCTGATCGCAATGGTCCTCACCGTGCTCGCCCTTGCGGCAGCCGGGCGTGCGGCGGCGTCCACTGTCTGGGAGTTGTCGGTCGAGGGGCCGATCGGGCCGGTCACCTCCGCCTACGTGGACGAGGAGATAACGGCCGCGGACGAGGCCGGCGTCGAGGCGGTCATCCTGCGCCTGGACACGCCCGGCGGGCTGGACCAGGCCATGCGCGGGATCGTGCAGAGGATCCTCGCCGCGCGCACGCCGGTCGTTGCCTGGGTCGCCCCTGCCGGGGCCCGCGCGGCCAGCGCGGGGACCTATATCCTCTATGCCTCCCATGTCGCCGCGATGGCCCCGGCGACGAACCTCGGGGCAGCGACCCCGGTGCGTCTCGGTGGCGGCGGTGCCACGCCCTCGGGTGACGAGGGCGGGAGCGGCGACGGGGATGCGCTGCACCGGAAGATGGTGAACGACGCCGTCGCCTACATCCGCGGCCTGGCGGAGCTGCGCGGGCGTAACGGCGACTGGGCGGAGAAGGCGGTGCGCGAGGGTGCCAGCCTGGAGGCCGGCGCCGCCCGCGAGGCCGGGGTGGTCGAGCTCCTCGCCGGCAACCGCGACGAGCTCCTCGCCACCCTGGACGGCCGGCGCGTGGAGACCGCCGCCGGCGAGCGGACGCTGCACACCCGTGGCGCCACGGTCGTGGACCGCAGCCCGGACTGGCGGACCCGGCTGCTGGCGGCTATCGCCCATCCCAATTTCGCCTATATCCTCATGCTCATCGGCATCTACGGGCTGATCTTCGAGCTCGCCAACCCCGGCGCGGTGGTGCCCGGCGTGATCGGCGGCATCGCGCTGCTGCTGGCGCTGTACGCGCTGCAGGTGCTGCCGGTGAGCTATGCCGGGCTCGGGCTGATCCTGCTCGGGGTCGGTCTCATGCTCGCGGAGGCATTCGCGCCTTCGTTCGGAATCCTCGGCCTGGGCGGCGCGGTGGCGTTCGTCGCCGGTTCCTTGATGTTATTCGACACGGAGGCGCCGGGATTTCGGTTATCGTTGGCGCTGGTGGTCGGTGTGGCCCTGGGTAGCGCGATACTGCTGTTCGCGACCGGTACGCTCGCGGCGCGGGCGTACCGCCGCCCGGTGGTCTCCGGGCAGCAGCAGCTCGTTGGCGCCCGCGGGCGGGTTGTCAGCGGCTTCCCCGGGGCGGGTCACGTCCGCGTGTTCGGCGAGCTCTGGCGGGCCGACTGCGACACGCCGATGGCCGCCGGCGCGCCGGTGCGCGTGGTTGCCGTCGACGGACTGCGCCTGCACGTGGAGCCGGCCGATTCCACAGCCGAGTCAGCAGACAGCGAGGATCTATGAGCGATAAGACCTTTGAGCGGGCGCTGGCCCAGTTCCGGGAGTGGTTCGACCGGGCGCGGGCCCACGAGGCCGTGGGCGAGCCTACGGCGATGACCCTGGCCACCGCGGGTGCGGACGGGCGGCCCTCGGCGCGTATCGTGCTGCTCAAGCAGGTGGATGAGGACGGCTTCGTGTTCTACACCAACACGCGCTCGCGCAAGGGCCGGCAGCTCGCCGAGAATCCGGTCGCAGCGCTGACCTTCTTCTGGCAGCCGTTACTCGCGCAGGTGCTCGTGGAGGGGCCGGTCAAGCCCGTCACGGACGCCGAGGCGGACGCCTACTTCGCGTCACGCCCGCGGCTCAGCCAGATCGGGGCCTGGGCGTCCCACCAGTCGGAGCCGCTGACTACCCGTGCCGAGCTCGACGAACGTGTCCGCCACTATGAGGAGCGCTATCCCGACGGGGAAGTGCCGCGGCCGCCGCACTGGAGCGGCTACCGCCTGGTTCCGGAGATGATCGAGTTCTGGTCCGGGCGCAACGGCCGGCTACATCACCGCGAGCGCTTCTGGTGCGAGGACAGCGCCTGGCACCATACCTTGCTCAACCCCTGACCCGCCCGCTCAGGCGCTGCCCTGGTAATCGAGCCAGGGCATGAGCTGCGGCGGCTCGCCGCCGGTGACCGCCGTGGCCGGCTGCTCCACGTGGAAGCCCGCGCCGAGGGCCTCGGCGCGTTCCCGCCAGTGGGCCTGGATCGCCGGCACCGCCTCGGGCGCCATCGGGTAGTCGTTACCCAGATAGGCGATGGCGCCGTCATCGCGCTGGGCGAGCACCGTGTAGGCGAAGGGCCCGACGCCGGGCAGGCGCTGCTCGGTGAGCGTGATCGCCGTGGCGTTCCCGAAGGCCGGGTCCCCGTCGCGGGGCTCGCGGCGCTGTGTGGTATCCGCCAGCGAGGCCTGATCCGCAACGGTGATGGCCATCTCCGCATTATCACTGAACACCCCCGGACGCGGGAGCGTCGGGGTCACCTCGACGCCGTGGGCCGTCAGTCCGGCGGTGTACTGACGCTGGCGCCGCAGCCAGTCGTCGTAGCCGGCAGGGTCGTCGCTGCCCATGTGCCGGGCCCACTCGTCCAGGGTGAGGAACGGTGTCCATGCACGGCCGTGGAGGCCGAGAAAGGTATTACCCTCTTCCGTATGTATCGCCACCGGCTCGTCCGGGCGGTAGAGCGCGCCTTCCAGCAGGGCCCACAGTGATCCGAACCCGGCGTGCTCGAGCTGGACCTTGAGCAGGGCGCTGAGGTCGTGAAAGCTCGCGTAGGCGAGGTTGACCGGCTCCAGGCCGAACTGCTGGCGCACGACCTGGTCCGTGGCCAGGGCCGGCGCGCCACGCTCGAGCAGCCGCTCCTCGACCACCTGCCGCACGGTATCGAGTGTCGGGCCCGGCGCGACCAGCGCAAAGGGCAGGGCGAGCATCGGGCCGGCGCCCGGGCTGCGGCGCGGCGCCACTGCCGGCAGCGGAAAGCGCCCGCCGGCGCAGCCCAGGCTCAGCCGGTGCGGGGTGAACGGCGCGCCGCGCAGACTGCCGCGGTAGACCTCCAGCAGGGCCTCGGTCATGGGCAGGCCGGGCTGGAGCAGCTCGGTGAGGTCGTACAGGCCGCCGGCGATGATGAGCCCGGCCTCGGTCACGGTCTCGCCGAGAATGCGGTGGAGGTCGGCGGCGACGGCCTGGCCGAGGACCTCGGCGGCGTCCCGGCTGAGCGGCTCCGGGGGGCGGGCACCGCGGGCGACGACCTCCGGATCGAGTTCGATGGTGAGCACGGCGGGGGTCGCGGACAGGGCGGCTTGCATGATCTGGCGTATCTCCGTGATCGGCATCTGGGCGGTGGTCGGGGTCAGGCGTAACGGCGCGGCCCCGAATCAGCGGCACCCATTATGCCCGCCTGCGCGTGCCGAATTAAGCCGTATCCTGCGTGGACCGCGGCATTATGCCCGGGGCGTTTCGTCCTTTTTCGTCTAATTGGTGGAAATCAGGGCGTCGGAATTCAAGGACGTGAACAATCTCAAAAAATTACAATTGTCTCCCGCCTCTGTCTGCGATTTAATAATATGCGATCATGGATTGATCGGATCGTGAAACCGGCACGTCACTCGATCGTTTAACGGGGAGTATGGGGTGTTGCCGCCACGGTCATATTTCGTCACCCCCGGATACCGCCGGCCGGTTATCGCGTGGGGAGGCGAATTTTTCGAACACACTGGCTGGTTATTGCAGAGGAAAGAACAAAATGGCGGATCTGGATCTCTCGAAGTACGACTCCCAGCAGCTTCGCGAGCTGAAAAAGGACATCGACAAGGCGCTGGAGTCCCGTCGCCGTGACGACGCGAAAAAGGCGCAGCAGGAGCTGAAGCAGGTGGCCGAGCGCTATGGCTTCAATCTCAACGAGCTGGTCGCCGGGCAGGGCACCAAGCAGACGCGCCGCCGCAGTGGCGGCAAGGCGCCGGCCCAGTTCCGCCATCCCGAGGACGAGACCAAGACCTGGTCCGGTCGCGGCCGTAAGCCGGTCTGGGTCAAGGAATGGGAGGCCGCGGGCCGCTCACTCGAGGATCTGCGGATCAAGTGATCCGCCGCGGTGTGGTGCGGCCGGGCCGCACCACACCGGCCCTCCGGCATGGCGCGGGATGCCTAGGTCCGCGCCGCCAGCCGTTGCAGGGCCGGGCTGACCGTTACCGGGGATTCCCCCGGCGCGGCCAGCGCGCCAGCGCCCGGAGGCAGCAGGCCGTGTTGCTCGCGGGTGCGCGCCCGTGCCGCCTCCAGTCCATTTTCCGCACCGCCGTCCAGGCGCTCTCCGTTTCGCATCACCGGCACCAGCAGCGGCTCACCCTCGCAGCCCTCGTCCGCCAGTGCAATGACGTCGCCGGCGAATCGGCCGCCGTCGTCGTACCGGCGGTAGACCTGCTTGAGGCCGGGGAGGTCCGTCTTGCCCTCGGAATGCTTGGCGCGCGCCCGCTCGCCGAAGTGGTGGAGCTTGTAGGCGGAGTCGAGGAAGGGCTCGTCGGCGGAGGTGTCGACCTTGGAGCCGACACCGAAGCCGTCCACCGGTGCGCCGCTGGCCACGATCGCGGCGATGCGCTCCTCGTCCAGGCCGCCGCTGACCAGGATCAGGGTGTCGGTGAGGCCGCCGTCGTCGAGGATCCGGCGCACCGTGCGGGCGTGGGCGCTCAGGTCGCCGCTGTCGATGCGCACGCCCTGGACACGGATACCGCTGTCGGCGAGCCGGTGCCCGAGAGCGACGGCCTTGTGCGCCCCCTCGGCGACGTCGAAGGTGTCGATGAGCAGGACGACGTTGTCCGGGTGACTGCGGGCGAAGCGCTCGAAGGCGGTCGCCTCGTCATCGTGGGCGAGCACGAACGAGTGCGCCATGGTGCCGGTCACCGGGATCCCGTAGGCGGCCCCGGCGAGGGTGGTGGCGGTGGCACCGAAGCCTGCTAGATAGCAGGCCCGGGCCGCCCACATACCGGCCTCGCCGCCGTGGGCGCGGCGCAGACCGAAGTCCACCACGCGCCGGCCGCCGGCGGCCTCGACACAGCGAAGCGCCTTGGTGGCGATGAGTGTCTGGAAGTGGACGATGTTCATCAGGCGCGACTCGACCAGCTGCGCCTCGGGTAACGGGGCGATGATCTGCACCAGCGG
>WBJT01000019.1_pt1 | contig 56549 bp, 50 predicted proteins | sample 5109881 | NCBI WGS metagenome assembly WBJT01 (sample SAMN11895465, study PRJNA545514) | wastewater metagenome | isolation source: saline BTEX enrichment culture, original innoculum from Kuwait petroleum... | place: USA:Stillwater, OK | collected 2018-09-01
CCAGCGGCCACAACGAGCTCGTCTTCGACGACGCCACCGGCCAGCAGCGCCTGCGCCTGGCCAGCGACCACGCCGCCAGCCAGCTCAACCTCGGCTACCTCATCCACCAGCGCGACAACCACCGCGGTGCGCTGCGCGGCAACGGCTTCGAGCTGCGCTCCGACGCCTTCGGCGCCGTGCGCGCCAACCAGGGCCTCTACCTCACCACCTGGGGCCAGCCCGGTGCCGGCGGCGACCAGCTCGACCTCACCCCCGCGCGCGAGCAGCTCGCCAGCGCCCACCGCCTCGCCGAGCGCCTCTCCGGGAGCGCCACCGCCCACCGCGCCGAGGCGCTCGAGGCGCACACCGATCTCCAGCGCGCCGGCGAGGACGCCGAGCACGCCTACGGCAACAGCGAGCAGGTCAGCGCCGGCGGCGATCAGTCCAGCGCCCGCCGCGCCAGCGAGACCGGCGGGCGTGGCGAGACCCCCGGGCTCCGCGCCCCCTGGCTGCACCTCGCCTCGCCGGCGGGCATCACCGCAACCACCCCCGCCTCCACCCACCTCGCCCAGGGCGGCGCGCTCAGCGTCTCCAGCGGCGAGGACGTCAACATCGCCACCGGCGGCAGCCTCGTCGCCGCCATCACCCGCCGCCTCTCGCTGTTCGTCCAGCGCGCCGGCATCAAGCTCTTCGCCGCACGCGGCAACGTCGATATCCACGCACACACCGGCGCCATCGGCATCGCCGCCGAAAAGGACGTCGAGGCACGCGCGTCGCAGCGGAAAATCGACCTCGCCGGCGCCAAGGAGATCGTGCTCACCTGCGGCGGCGCCCGCGTGCGCATCCGCAACGGCAACATCGAGCTCCACGCCCCTGGGCGCGTGAGCATCAACGGAGCCCAGCACAGCTTCAGCGGGCCCGTCGAGCAGGAAACCACCACACCGGTATTGCCGGACGACGATCCTGGCCTGTGTCCCTGGAAAGGCCGTTCCGCCGCCGCCAGCGGCGAGGGGGGCGTGGAGGAATGAATGCGGCAAGCGGTACGCAGCCGTACACCCTCGTCAATCACCACGACCTGTCCGGACTGCTGCAGGGCGGGGCGCTGTACGAGCTGATCGACCCGGCGACCTCGGACCCCGGGACGGGGGACGCCAGCCGGCAGGCCTGCGAGACCGTCGTCAATCCGTTCTCCGAACAGCCACCGGCCGAGCGACTGCGCCTGCAGCCCGTCACGGGCACGCCCCAGCGGATATGGACGAGACTGCAGGCCCACTGTGCGTCACCGCCCCGGCCCGACGAGCCACGCCCGGTATGCGGCTGGCTGATCTTCGCAGGCGCAGTGCAGGGCGTCGCCCGCTACCTGAGCCGTCAGCTACGGCAGACGAAACCGTCCGGACGGGCGGCCCTGCTGCGCTACTACGATCCGCGGGTCATGGAGCGGCTGCTGAGCCTCTGTAGCGACACCCAGCTGGCAGCGCTACTGGGCCCCGTCGATCACTGGCTGTTCGTGGGGCGCACGGGCTGCATCCGTCACGCCTCCCCCCATGACGGCGCCCACCGGTCCGGCGAGCGCGCCCTGGCGCCGGAACAGTGGGATGCCATCGACCGCATCGGCCTGGTCAACCGGACGCTGGCACTGTCCGTGCCGCATACCGGGACCGCCCCATGGACGGATAACGCCATCATCCGCCTCGACCGCCTGCTCGCCGTCGCCCACCGCGAGGGCATCACCGATCCGGGCTCGCGCATAGCATTCGCCTTGCACGGTCTAGGCAGCACGGATTCGTTCCACCGTCACCCGGTCATGCGCCATGTCCTCGCGCGTTGCCGCCAGGGCGAAGACTACCGGGCGCTGACACGGACGTGGGGCACGCACGACTGGCGACGGATCGCCGAAGAGAGCAGGGGAGCGCGGACATGACGGCATTCATCGACCCGGGCGACGTAGTGGATATGGTGGATCGGTACACGGCGGCGGGCACGCGCACATACGAGTGCCCCTTCTGCGAGCGGGTCGGGCTACCCATCCTGCCCGTGCGTTACGCCGTCGTGGACCCGCCCGACGGGGGCGAGGGGCTGGAGCTACCTCAACCCATGCTCGTGCACGCGGCCACCCACTTCCCCCCTCTCGAGCAGAGCCGGTACGGGCTGCGGCTGCTCCGCGAAGGCTACCTGTATCTCTTCGACGCGACCCGGGAACGCTGGCAGGCGTGGATGATCACCAGCGACGCCCGGCTGTGCGAGTTCCCGCCACTGGGCCGGGCACCGACGGCCGCCGAGAACGCCCACGTCACCACGCCCTGCAACGTCACGGCACGGAACTACTCCTCACTGTTCATCACCATTCCCGAGGCACGCGAGGCCGGGTGGGTCTACCTCGCCTATTCCGATCATCTCTGGAGCGCGGCGACGCTCGAGACCATGGCTGCCAACCGGGACAACCTGCGTGACCGGTGCATGCAGGCGTTCGACGTGGGCAGCTGGCTGGCACGACAGCACGGCATATCCGCGACGTCCCCCGACGACATCGCCACGTGCGTCCCCGAGTTCGCCGCCACCGATGGCGGGACGCAGTCTCAGGGGGACTGTTACCCCGGCCCGGGCGTCACCGCCCGGGCATTCCACGATGCCGGACAGCTGCGCGAGCGCATGAACTGGACCGTGCGCGATACGCCCGAATTCATCGACAAGGGAGCGCTCCTGGCGATCGAGGACCCCATCGGCATCACCACCGCACTCAACCAGTTCCGCAACAACGCCGCCGAGCGCCTCCAGGCCTACACACACAGCGAGGCGGTCTTCGAGAAGAAGGCCACTTCCGAGCTCATCACCGGATTCCGCCGGATCAAGGCGGAGCGGGCCGGCCGGCGTGCCGACGCCAACGTCGAGCGAATCCGCAATGCGCCGCCGGTAGACCTCAATCTGCGTGCCGCCCGGGACTTCGAGGCGCGGCCGGCGGCGGAGCAGGCGGCACTCCTGGATCGCATGCCCGCCTGGCAGCGCGAACGCCTCGCCCGGGCCCGGGCCGAGCTCGCCGAGCGCCGCGCGCAGCGCCCCGACAATGCCGAGGCCTACCACGAGCGCACCGTCGAACTCAGTTGGGCGGATTACCTCGAATGCTACGACGAGGCCGCCCGCCAGGCATTCGAGGCGCAGTACGAGAAACACTGCAGGCCACTGCGCGACGCCGTCACCGTGCGCGCCCGGGACCACGCGCAATGGCTCTCCGGCGGCGACTTCACCGCCGCCCTGATGACCTACGACACCACACTCAGCGGCGACGGCGAGGCCTACGAGGCCGCGGTCGCGGCGGCGTTCACCGGCACCAGCGCCACTGGCGAGGGCAGGGAAGTCCTCTCCGGGATACTCGATCGGCCGCTGCACGACCCCGGGTCCTTCATCTGGCGCGCCCTGTTCCTCAACCAGCAGTCGCTGCTCGAACGCATCGAGGCGTACGTCAGTGGTGCGGCGCAGTGGGGCAGCCAGATCTATGGCCCCCTCAGTGGCCTGCTCGAGAAGACACCGGCCAACCGCACCCCCCTGGAGAACCTCATCGCCGACGTCGTCGGGATCATGGCGAGCCGGCTGGGTGCCGTGGAAGCGACCCACATCGCCAACGACCGGCTCGCGCGGCTGTGGCAGGCCGTGGGCTGGGCACGATACCGCATCCGCACCGCACTGCATTTCTTCCCCGCCGATGCCGGACAGCTCGCCGAGGTCTACGAAGACAGCCTCTGGCGCGAGGAGGTCGCCATTCAGGCCATGCGCGGCAACAGGCAGGGGCTCGTACCCCAACACCCCGTCGAGCCGCCGCGAAACGACTCGGTCAGAGGGATGCTCTGGGCCATGATCCCCGACGATGCCCATCCACCGGGGCCGGCTCTCCTCGAACTGGACCGGGAGGCGGCCCTGAGACGGCTGCGTGCACGGCTGAACCGTACCCTGACGCCGGATACCTGGGGCGGGCTGTTCGCGGTGGGCCTGGAGCTGATCAACGCCTGGGCGGTAATCACGACCCTTGGCGATGGCGACGAGGACGACGCGGTCTCCGCCGAGCGCGTCAGCGCCCTGGTCGCCACCGGCGGGGCATTGACCAGCGCGCTCGCGAGCGTGGCACGGGACATCCTGTTCAAGACGGCCGCGCCGGGCAGCCCGCTTTTCAATGCCCTGACCTGGCTCGTTGGTATCGGTGCCGCGGTGGCGTCCTGGATCGGCGGGTACTGGGCATTCGTCGAGGGTATACGGGCCAAGGACGAAAACGAAGGAACAATGGCGGCGCTGTATCTTTCCACCGCCGCACTATCCACGGTCTTCGGAATCACATCGCTTTGGGCTTCGGCTCAAACCGTCAGCACATCCTCTGGAAGCACGGCGATGATCGGCCGATTCCTCATCTCGCGGGGCGGGTGGGCGGCGGTGAGCTCATATCTCGGATGGGTCCTGCTGGGCGTGGGGGTGCTGACCTGGTCCCTCGCGCCTGACGGCCTGGAGAAGTGGCTCCGCCGGTGCGTGTTCGGGACGGGGGACGCCCCCCGGTTCGAGGACCTCCAGGCGGCCCTGGACGAGCTCGAGGACCTCGGCTACATCAGGCAGCGCCATGATTAACGAATACGACCTGGACTATCGCGACCGGGACCGGGGCACCGACTGGTTCAGGCAGCCCCTGAGACTGGACTACAGTCTGCGGCGTACCCTGCCCCACGGGGAGCGGGCGACCGACGAGGTGTACGACGCCATTTCCACATACCGGCAAAACGACCTCTACCTCGAAACTTCGCATACTAAGGAACGTTTTTTGAGGGGATTTTTTACAGCAGGTATGGGGATACCCCTAGTCGGGATCAATATTTTTATGGTATATGCCTTTTTTTTATTGATTTTCTATTTTTTTTCCGATCCTGAGAGGCTGTCCCTAATTTTCCCAATCGGGGTCATCGTGATCCTAGGGGGGGCAATGGATATTTTCATCCTTAACCTCCCATTGAAGAACGACTGGTTCACCTACCGCCACGCCCCCATCCGCTTCAACCGCCGCACCCGACAGGTGCACGTGTTCTACACGCCCCGATTCGGTGGACCCCGCAGCTACGACTGGGACGCCCTCACGGCACAGATCCTGGAAACCGGCAGGGGAAAGGTCACCTATTACGTCCTGACCATGACTGCCGCCGATCCCTCCGGCAGGTATTACTATGACCGCTTCGAGGTCGGCAACCAGCTGCTCCACCGCGAAGAGGGTATCCGCTGGTGGGAGTACATCCGCCGCTTCATGGAGGAAGGGCCCGACAGTGTCCCCGATCCCGACTGGACCCTCTCCGAGCGGCTCTCGCTCAGGGAGTCCTTCGTGCGCTGGTTCGCACTGCACGAGCTGCGCCGGGAACGCGCTCTCGGCCTGAACGTCCGCCCGGCAATCGCCCGTATTATCCTGATATCCCCCTTCCTCGCCCTTTTCTCCATCGGCCACTTCATCTCCATGCTCACCAGCCGCCACGTGCAATGGCCACAGGAGATCCGCCAGGCCTGCGGCGAGGAGTGAACCCGAATGGCGGACCCCGACTACATCAGGCAACACCATGCTTAACGAATCCGGCCTCTATGAACGCGACCGGGACCGCGGCAACGACTGGTTCGGGCACCCCCTGAAACTGGACCGCAGTCTGCGGCGTGCCCTGCCCCACGGGGAGCGGGCGACCGACGAGGTGTATGACGCCGGCTCGATATATAAAAAAAACGGCATCTATCTCGAAACCACACACGCCAAAGAAAGATTTCTCCGCGGAATGCTAACGGGGGGCACAGTACTGCCTCTGATCGGTATCGATATCCTGGTAGCCTACTTCTTATTTTCATCGATATCGGATCTTATCGCCGATCCGAATGATTTATCCCTTATTCTTCTGACAATATATACCGCGATCCTGTGGGGAGGAGTGAACCTCTTCGCTCTATATTCCCCCCTGATGTACGACTGGTTCAACTACCGCCACGCCCCCATCCGCTTCAACCGCCGCACCCGACAGGTGCACGTGTTCTACACGCCCCGATTCGGTGGACCCCGCAGCTACGACTGGGACGCCCTCACGGCACAGATCCTGGAAACCGGCAGGGGAAAGGTCACCTATTACGTCCTGACCATGACTGCCGCCGATCCCTCCGGCAGGTATTACTATGACCGCTTCGAGGTCGGCAACCAGCTGCTCCACCGCGAAGAGGGTATCCGCTGGTGGGAGTACATCCGCCGCTTCATGGAGGAAGGGCCCGACAGTGTCCCCGATCCCGACTGGACCCTCTCCGAACATCTCTCGCTCAGGGAGTCCTTCGTGCGCTGGTTCGCACTGCACGAGCTGCGCCGGGAACGCGCTCTCGGCCTGAACGTCCGCCCGGCAATCGCCCGTATTATCCTGATATCCCCCTTCCTCGCCCTTTTCTCCATCGGCCACTTCATCTCCATGCTCACCAGCCGCCACGTGCAATGGCCACAGGAGATCCGCCAGGCCTGCGGGGAGGAGTGAACCCGAATGGCGGACCCCGACTACATCAGGCAACACCATGCTTAACGAATCCGGCCTCTATGAACGCGACCGGGACCGGGGCAACGACTGGTTCGGGCACCCCCTGAAACTGGACCGCAGTCTGCGGCGTGCCCTACCCCACGGGGAGCGGACTACCGAAAGATTGTACGACGCTGGTGCCATATACCAAAAAAATGATGTTTTCCTCGAAACCACACACAACAAGGAAAGGTGTGGCCGTGGAATGCTGACGGGGGGCATAGCACTGCCTTTGATCGGTCTCAACATACTTATGATCTATGCCTTTTTCTTGCTAATTTCCCACCTTATTTCCGACCCGCAAAGGCTGTCTCTGTTTTTCCCGCTCGGGGTCATCGTGATCCTGGGAGGAGGAGTGGATCTTTTCGCTCTATATTCCCCCCTGATGTACGACTGGTTCAACTACCGCCACGCCCCCATCCGCTTCAACCGCCGCACCCGACAGGTGCACGTGTTCTACACCCCCCGCTTCGGCGGGCCCCGCAGCTACGACTGGGACGAAATAGCAGCACTGATCATCGAGGGTCGGGACAAGGGCCGTCAGGGGGGTCGGCCCGACTACCACGTGCTCACCCTGATCGCCGTCACCCCGGACCAGAAGCACTATTACGACAGCGTCGAGATCGGCGATCAGATCGTGCTCTATGAATACTGTCTCGCCTGGTGGGAGTACATCCGCCGCTTCATGGAGGAGGGGTCCGAGAGCATCCCCGAACCCGACTGGACCCTCTCCGAGCGGCTCTCGCTCAGGGAATCCTTCCTCCGCTGGTTCCCCCTACGCGAGATGCGCCGTGATCACGCCAGCGGCCTGAACATCCGCCCGGCAATCGTCCGCATGGTCCTGATGTCGCCTTTCCTCACCCTTTTCTCCATCGGCCACTTCATCTCCATGCTCACCAGCCGTCACGTCCGGTGGCCACAGGAGATCCGCCAGGCCTGCGGCGAGGCGTGAGTTTCGAACAGCTCACGCCCGCGGCGGTAGTACCTTGCCCGGGTTCATCAGCCCGAGGGGGTCGAGGGCGTCCTTGACCGCCTGCATCACGGACACGCCCTCGCCGTGCTCGCGGCGCAGGTACGCGATCTTGCCCTGGCCGATGCCATGTTCGCCGGTGCAGGTGCCCTCCATGTCCTGGGCGCGGTAGACGATCCCCTCGTTGACGGCCTTGGCGCGGGCGAGCTCGTCCTCGCTGTCCGGGTCGCAGAGGATGATCACGTGGAAGTTGCCGTCGCCGACGTGGCCCAGGATGGTCGAGGGCATCGGCAGTGCCTCCAGGTCCCGCCGGGTCTCGCGGATGCACTCGGCGAGCCGCGAGATCGGCACGCACACGTCCGTGGTCAGCGGCCGGCAGCCGGGCCGCAGCTGCAGCGCCGCGGGGTAGGCGTCGTGACGCGCCTGCCACAGCCGGGAACGGTCCTCCTCGTAGACCGCCCAGGCGAAGTCGGCACCGCCGTTCTCCGCGGCGAGGGCCTGGACCAGCTCGGCCTGCTCGCGCACCCCGGACTCGCTGCCGTGGAACTCCAGGAAAAGGTGCGGGCGCTCGGGGTAGTCCAGGCCGCTGTAGGCGTTGGTCGCGCGCATCTGGAGCGCATCCATGAGCTCCATGCGCGCCATGTGCACGCCGCACTGGATGGTCTCGATCACGGTGCGCACCGCCGCGTCCTCGTCGGGGAAGGCGCAGATCGCCGCGGACGTGGCCTCGGGGAGCCCGTGCAGTCGCAGGGTGATCTCGGTGACCAGCCCGAGGGTGCCCTCGGCGCCGGTGAACAGGTGCGTGAGGTCGTAGCCGGCGGAGGACTTGCGCGCCCGCCCGCCGGTGCGCACGACCCGGCCGTCGACCAGCACCACGGTGAGCGAGAGCAGGTTGTCCGCCATGGTGCCGTAGCGCACGGCATTGGTGCCCGAGGCACGGGTGGAGACCATGCCGCCGATGGAGGCGTCCGCCCCCGGGTCCACGGGAAAGAACAGCCCGGTGTCGCGCAGCTCCGCGTTGAGCTGCTTGCGGGTCACGCCGGCCTCCACGGTGGCGTCCATGTCGTCCGTGGACACGCGCCGGACCCGGTTCATGCCGGAGAGGTCGACGGCGACGCCGCCGTGCAGGGCCTGCACATGGCCCTCCACCGCCGTGCCGGTGCCGTAGGGGATGATCGGCACACGGTGGGCGTGGCAGATGCGGGCCACCTCGGCGACCTCCTCGGTGCTCTGCGGAAAGGCCACGGCGTCCGGGGGCATCACCGGCCAGCCGGACTCGTCGTGACCGTGGTGCTCGCGCACGGCGGTGGCGGTGGACAGGCGCTCGCCGAGCAGCTCGCGCAGCGCGTCGACGGCGGGCTCGACCGGCCCGAAGCTCAGGGGTTCTACAGCGCTCATGACGGGGACACTCTCGTTGTCTCGGATCGTTTATTCCCCGCCAGCATAGCCGAGTTGGCGCCACGCCTCGAAGACCGTGACCGCCACGGCGTTGGACAGGTTGAGGCTGCGGTTGCCCGGCACCATGGGCAGGCGCAGGCGCTGCGACGGCGGCAGCCCGGCGAGGACGTCGTCGGGCAGACCGCGGGTCTCCGGGCCGAACAGCAGCGCGTCGCCGGCGGCGAACGCCGGGGTGTCGAAGCGCGTCCCGGCCCGGCTGGACAGGGCGTAGACGCGGGGCGAGCCCAGCGCCTCGAGGCAGGCGCCGAGATCGGCATGGACGCGCACGCTCGCCCACTCGCGGTAGTCCAGGCCCGCACGGCGGAGCTTGGCGTCCTCCAGGGTGAAGCCCAGGGGCTCGATCAGGTGGAGCCGGGCCCCGGTGTTGGCGCACAGCCGGATGACATTGCCGGTGTTGGGCGGGATCTCCGGCTGGTAGAGGATCACGTGGATCATCGGGGTTCCGTAACGGCGAAGGTCGGGTGAGGCGGGTGCCCCACGCGGATCAGGGCAATAGCGGCACTCAGAAGAAGCGCCGCGCGAATACCACCCGCACGCCGTTCCAGGGGCCGGTAACCGCCTCGACGCCGACCCGGCCGCCCCCGCCGGTGTCCAGCGATATCCCGGCGTAGGCGCCGGCGGCGTGGTCGGTATCGAAGCCCTGGGTGTCGACGTCCTCGATCTCGCGCTCGCCATCGGTGAGCGTGTAGAGGAGGCCGCCAGAGAGGGTGACGGCATCGAGGTCCGCGGCGAGCCCGGCACGCAGATCTCCCTCGTGACGGCTGAGGGTGATGTCGCCGGTATCACGGCTCGCGCTCGCGCGGTAGTAGCGCCAGCCCGCCTCGCCGGTAACCGCCAGCGTCCGCGTCAGCGGCCACTCGCCACGGACCGCCAGGCCGCCGTAGCCGCCGGTGAGGTCCTCGCCCTCGGTGGCCGGATCGCCGTCCTGGGTGACCAGGTTAACGCCCAGGATCAGGCCACCGTCCACGTGAGCGCTCAGCGGCTCCCACAGGGAGACGCCGACGCGGGTCTCGCGGGTCTCTATCTCGCGGCCGTCATCGTAGTCGAGGTCGCTGCGCTGGTGGGCCACGTCCATGGAGAAGGACAGCGGGTCCGCGGCCACCGCGGGGGTGGTGCCGAGCACCGCGGCCAGGCCCGCGGCGGCGGCCAGGTGCCGGCGGGCGCGCACGGCCGTCATGCCTCCTCCCCGGTGGCGACCGGCCGGTTCGGATCGCGGATCCACTCGCTCCAGGAGCCCGGATTGAGGGCGGCCTCCGCGAGGCCCGCGTGAGCTAGGGCGAGCACGTGATGGCAGGCGCTGACACCGGAGCCGCAGATCGCCACCACCGGCCGGCCGCTCGCCCGGTCGAGGATCTGGCTCCACTGACCGCGCAGCTCGGAGACCGGCAGGAACCGGCCGTCGTCGCCGAGATTGGCGCTGACCGGACGGGACAGGGCCCCGGGCACGTGCCCGGCCACCGGGTCGATGGGCTCGGCGTCACCGCGATAACGCTCGCGGCTGCGCGCGTCGACCACGCAGAACCCGTCCAGGGTGCCGGCCAGCGTCTCGGTACCGACCACGGGCATGGAGCCCGGGTGCGCGCGGTAGCGGCTGCGGTGGGACGGCTCTGGGGTCTCGTCGGTAAGCGCGCCGCCGGCGTCGCGCCAGGCGGCGAGGCCGCCGTCGAGCACGGCTACCGCCTCGTGGCCGAGCCAGCGCATCAGCCACCAGAACCGGGCCGCCATGGCGCCGGGACCGTCGTCATAGACGACGATCTGGGTCTCGTTGCCGATACCGTGACGCTCGAGCCAGGCGACCAGCGCATCCGGGTCCGGCAGCGGATGACGCCCGGTACTCCCGGTCACGGGCCCCGAGAGGTCGTGGTCGAGGTCGGCGTGGAAGGCACCGGGAATGTGCGCCCGCTGCCAGGCCCGCCGTCCGGCCTCCGGATCGGCGAGATCGAAGCGGCAGTCCACCACGGCCCAGTCGCCCCGCGCCGGGGCGGCGAGGAGTTCGTCAGTGTCGATGAGGGTCGTCCAGCGCATGGCACCTTCCCGCAAAAAGCCCGGATTCAGCGATCCATTCAGGATATGCGCCCCCCGCCACGGTGCAAGAGGGCGTCGTCTTGACTTATGACAATTGTTTGCCAAGCTTCCAGTCAACGGTGCGATGCCCAACGGCGGGCAGCAATGCACCGAAGACACAGCATCCGGAGCAATGCAGCTCCTCGTCTGCTACGGCCGTTCACTGCGACGGTCGATGACGGGGAGCTTTTTTTTTGGGAGGCACCACGAGGGAATGAGCAGGGATATCCAGTCCGGGAAGCCCTGGCGGCTCGGGGTCCTGTTTTCGCAGACAGGCACGACTGCCGTCATTGAGCGAACCCAGCTCCGGGCGACGTTACTGGCGATCGAAGAGGTCAACGAGGCCGGCGGTGTCGACGGCCGCGAAATCGAGCCGGTCGTCTACGATCCGGGCTCCGTAATGGAGCGCTACGGCGAGCTGGCCGAGCGCCTGTTCACCGAGGACGACGTCGAGGTGATCATCGGCTGCTACACCTCGTCATCGCGCAAGGAGGTCCTGCCGGTCGTCGAGCGCCGCAACGCCCTGTTCTTCTACCCGACGCTCTACGAGGGATTCGAGTACTCCCCCAACGTCATCTACGGAGGCGCCGCCCCCAACCAGAACAGCGTGCCCCTGGCCCGCTATCTGATGGAGAATTTCGGTGAGCGTTTCTGCTTCGTGGGCTCGGACTACATCTACCCCAGGGAGTCCAACCGGGTGATGCGCAACATCGTCCGGCAGGCCGGGGGGGAGGTGGTCGGCGAGTTCTACACCGAGCTCGACGCGGGCGCGGACGACTTCCAGCCGATCCTCGCCGAGATCGAACGCCTCCGCCCCGACGTGATCTTCTCCACGGTGGTCGGCGACGCCACGGTACGCTTCTACCAGTCCTATCTCGCCTACCCGGGCGACGGGACCAGCGTACCTATCGGCAGCCTGACCACCAGCGAGTCCGAGGTCGCGGCGATGGGGGCGGAGGCGGCGGCGGGCCACATTACCGCAGCACCGTACTTCCAGAACCTGGAAACCGAGGCCAACCGTGCCTTCCTCAAGCGCTTCCGCGCACGCTACGGCGACGACACGGTCGTGACCAGCTGCGGTGAGGCGAGCTACTTCCAGGTCCACATGTTCGCCAATGCGCTGCGCATGGCCGGGAGTACCGATACCGACCGGCTCCGCGACGTGCTGCGGGGCTCGGAATTCGAGGCGCCGCAGGGCCGCGTGAAGATCGATCCCGACAACAACCACACCTACCTGCACTCCCGCATCGCCCGCGTGGACCGGACGGGCCAGTACGTCGTCGAGCGGGAGCTCCCGCGCGCGATCAAGCCAGACCCTTACCTCGTGGTCCCCGCGCTCAACGACTGGAGCGTGGACATCACCCATCCGGGCCGTCGCCGACGCTCATGACAGCAACGAAGATGCGGAGTTGATGGCAACGAGCAACATCATAAAGAGCATCCGTAATCTGCGCGTACTCGTGCTCCACCCACGGGACAGTCACGCGGAGCAGCTGCTGCAGCAGGTACGGCGGATCGGGTGCCAGGCCGAGGCGATATGGCCGTTGCCCGAGCGGTTGCCGGAGCACGCGGATCTCGTGTTCATCGAGGTGACCGAATCCCCGTCACGGGCCCTGCGCCAGCTGGTGGACAAGGATGTTGAACACCGCCCCACCGTGATCGGGGTGGTGAGCTACGAGAACCCCTCGGTCCTCGAGGCCCTGCTGGAGATGCGCGCTGACGCGGTACTGACAAAGCCATTACGGCCCTCGGGCGTGCTTAGCAGCATGGTGCTCGCGCGCCGGATCTGGGACGACTTCCGGCGCTCACAACGCGCGCTGAGCAAGCTCAAGGCGAAGGTCAAGAACACCCAAACCGTGAGCCAGGCAAAATTCATCCTGATGCGGCTTCACCAGATCCCGGAGGACGAGGCGTACTCGATCATCCGGAGCCAGGCGATGGCCAAGCGTGCGACCACGGTGGAGATCGCCCAGGCGATCATCAACGCGGACGGCATCCTGGGCAATATCAGCGCCAAGACGGTGGACCTGGACAAGACCCGCTGACCGCTTACCGGCGGCACCGGAACAAAATGGTCACCGGAAAACGGATATGGAATGCGTATGAAACGGTCACGGTTTCCATGAACGTCACGGCCATTCGCCGGGGAGGGTCGATTATTGCGGAAATTCGCAATACACGATCTAAAAACTGATTAAACGATATATCCCTGTACGGCCTGGGGAGCGGACCACCGGGCAATGACATCGAACCGCGGGTGATCAATTCGCAAGTCTTGATCATGCGGGGACGGCAACGGCGCCGTCCAGATGTCGGCCAGAGAAGGCCTTTTTCATGGAATCGGGAATCGGTTGATTTTTTCACGGGGCGAAATCCCCGGCGGTATCCTATTGCCATAATTTCTCCAAAAAAGAAATTTAATTCATACACAACAAGGGGTTGCGAAACCACACTCCTTGTGCTTTAAGTAACTGTAACCGACCCATCAATGCAGATGGGACGGCCTCCAGACGGGCAACGCGGCCCCTTGATACCGGCATTCGTTAATTGCCGATCAAGGGGCTTTTTTTGTGCCCGCCATTCCCGCTGGATCGGGATACGCGCAGGACGAAAAACCGGGAGTACCGAAATGAAACGACGAAATTTCCTAAAGGGCGTGGCCGCCGCCGGTGCGGCCGGCGCCGCCGGCTTCCCCGGGATCTGGATCAAGGGCGAAGGCATGGCACACGCGGCCAACGGTGAGATCCCCGTAGGCGTGCTCTTCTCCCTGACCGGTCCGGTCGCCGTGGTCGAGAGCACGCTGCACGACGCGTGCATGCTCGCGATCGAGGAGATCAACGCCAACGGCGGCGTCAACGGCATGAAACTGCGGCCCTACGTGGAGGATCCCGCCTCCGACCCGGCCACATTCGCCGACCGCGTACGGCGCCTGGTGATACGGGACAAGTGCGTGAGTGTGTTCGGCTCCTACACCTCGGCGAGCCGCCAGGCGGTACTCCCGGTGGTCGAGCAACGCAACAACCTCTACTGGTACCCGACCCTCTACGAGGGCCGAGAATGCTCGCGCAACGTCATGTACGGCGGCGCCGTGCCCAACCAGCAGCAGCAGGAATTCGTGCCCTGGCTCGCCGAGAAATTCGGCAAGCGCTTCTATCTCATCGGTAACAACTACGTCTATCCCCGGGAGGAGAACAACGTCTGCAAGATCCTCCTGGACCGCCTCGGCGGCGAGGTCGCCAACGAGGAGTACGTGCCGCTGGGCCATTCGGACTTCGGATCCGCGATCAACCGGATCCGGCGCGAAGAGCCGGACGTGATCTTCTGCACCCTGGTCGGCGATTCCGACGTGGCCTTCCAGCGCCAGCTCCACGCCGCGGGCTTCGACCCGGGGGAGATGCCGGTGGCGAGCCTCACGCGCTCGGAGATCGAGGTCAAGGCGATGGGCGGCGAGGCGGCCGCAGGGAATTTCTCCTCGGCACCGTACTTCATGGCCCACCAGTCCGCCGCGAACGAGCGTTTCGTCGAGGCCTATCTCAAACGCTACGGCAGCGACCAGGTCACGCACTTCGTCAGCGAGGCCGCCTACTTCCAGGTCTACCAGTTCAAGGCGGCGGTCGAGCAGCTCGCCAGGAGCGACATCGACCCGATCAGTATCCGCGACGCGGCGGTGGGCCTGCGAACCACGGCCCCCCAGGGCGAGATCGAGATCGATCCCAATCTCCACACCCACCTGTGGCCGAAGATCGGGCAGTGGCAGAGCGACGGTCAGGCCCGGGTCCTGGTCGAGTCGGACACGCGTGTGGCCCCGGAGCCGTACTGGGCCTACGACGGCCAGTCGTGCACCGCGGAGGGCCTCGTCAAGGGCTAATGGCCGGACGGGCGGGCGCCGGTGGCGCCCGCCTCCCGACCGGGGAATCGGACTATGGACGTATTCTTCAATCAGGCCTTCACCGGTTTGAGCACCGCCTCCATTCTGCTGCTGGTCGCCCTGGGCCTGGCGATCATCTACGGCGCGATGGGGGTCATCAATCTCGCCCACGGCGAGTTCGTGATGCTCGGCGCCTATGCCGCCTGGTTCCTGCAGAGCTTTCTGGGTATTGGGCTGTTTCTCGGGCTGCCCCTGGTATTCGTATTCTTCGCACTGCTGGGGCTGGCCATCGAACGCGGCCTGGTCCGCTGGCTGTATCACCGGCCGCTGGACACCATCCTCGCCACCTGGGGCGTCGGTATCGTGCTCCAGCAGCTCGTGCGCATGATCGCGGGTCCCGACTCCCGCTACGTCGAGCGCCCCGCGATGCTGGACGGCAATCTGCGGATCGCCGACGTATACATGTCCAACTACCGGATTTTTCTTCTTTTCTTCTCGGTAGCCGTGCTCGTTGCCACCTGGTATCTAATGACGCGCACCGAGTTCGGGACCAAGCTGCGCGCGGTCATCCAGAACCGCGAGATCTCCGAGTGCTACGGCATACGGACCGAGCGCGTGTATGCGCTGACGTTCGCATACGGCGCCGGACTCGCGGGCATCGCCGGCGCCCTCATCACACCGCTCGCCAGTGTCACCCCCGGCATGGGCACCAATCTCGTGGTGGACGCCTTCCTGGTGGTGATCGTCGGCGGGGTGGGCAGCCTGCTGGGCACGGCGGCGGCCTCCGGGCTCGTGGGCGAGGCGACCGCGCTGTTCTCGTTCCTGCTCAACGACACCATCGGCCGGGTCGCCGTGCTGATGGCCATCATCGTTCTTATCCGGTTCTGGCCCCAGGGCCTGTTCGCCGACCGGATCCGGCGATAGGGGAGCCACGCTATGAACCAGAATTTCCGCTTCGACTGCGTCGGATACGCACTGTTCGCCGCACTGGTGCTGCTCGCCGTGCCCTGGTACCTGTCCTTCGACGGATTCGAGCTCAACACCTTTGCGCGCTACCTCGCTCTCGGCATGGTGGCCATGGCGCTGGCGCTGTCCTGGGGCTACGCGGGGATCCTCAACCTCGGGCAGGCGGCGACCTTCGGCATCGGCGCCTACATCATGGCGATGCATCTCAAGCTCGGGGCGAGCGCGGCGAACCCGGGCGGCCTTCCCGACTTCATGGGCTGGACCAACGTCGAGACACTGCCGTGGTTCTGGGTCCCCTTCCACTCCCTGACGGTAACGTTGCTCGCCGGCGTTCTGCTCCCGGCGGCGGTCGCGGGCGTGATCGGCACGTTCATGTTCCGCGGCCGCATCACCGGGGTGTTCGTGGCGATCATCACCCTCGCACTGCTGGTCGCCATCCAGCTCGTGTTCGTCGAGTACCAGATGTACACGGGCGGCCAGAACGGCCTGACGGGGCTGGCGCCGCTGGTGCTCGCGGGCTGGACCGCGGACCCCTACAGCACCGCCTTCTACTACTTCGTGGCCGGGTGCCTGCTCGTCGCGACGGCGGCGTGTGTGGCACTGACGCGCAGCAAGGTCGGACTCATCCTGCGCGCGATCAAAGAGAACCCGGACCGGGTGCGGTTCTTCGGCTACCACGTCTCGAGCTTCGAGACGGTGGTGTTCTGCATTTCCGCGATGATCGCCGGCTGGGCGGGAATGCTCTACGTCCTGGTGCTGGAGTTCGCCTCACCAACCTACATGGGGGTGCCGTTCAGCCTCGCGATCGTCATCTGGTGTGCGGTCGGCGGCCGTAACTCCCTGGTCGCGGCGGCGCTCGGCGGGATAGTGGTCAACATCCTCGAGGGACGGCTCTCGGACCTCTTCGTCGAGGGCTGGACGCTGTTCCTCGGCGTCACGTTCATTCTCGTCGTGCTGTTCATGCCCGACGGCCTGTTCGGCGTATTCCGCAGAATTGCCACCAGGCTCCACGAGCGGCTGCGCCGTCACCGCAACAGCACGGCCAAGGCGCTCCCGACAGGCACCGGCGCCGTGCCGGCCCGGGCCGGCGAGCAGGGGGGGCAGTAGTCATGGCGCATCTCGAACTTAAGGAACTGGGCGTGCATTTCGGCGGGCTTCGCGCCGTGGACGGCCTGAACCTGTCCCTGAAGTTCGGCGAGCTGCGCTGCCTGCTCGGCCCGAACGGCGCGGGGAAGTCGACCACGCTCGATCTGATCTGCGGCAAGACACTGCCAACCGCGGGCCGGGTAGTCTTCGATGACCGCGACATCACCGGCCTGAAGGAATACCAGCGTGCCCGCTGCGGCATCGGCCGCAAGTTCCAGACACCGGCAGTCTTCAGGGATCTAACGGTCTGCGAAAACCTCGAGGTGGCCCGGTCCCAGCACCCCGGCGTACTTAGCGCACTGGGTGTGTTCCGCTCACGGGTGCGCGGCCGCATGGCGGAGGTCCTCGAACTCGTGGAGCTGACCGGCGAGCTGCACACGCGCGCCGGCAACCTATCCCACGGCCAGACCCAGTGGCTGGAGATCGCCATGCTGCTGATGCAGGACAGCCGGCTGATCCTCTTCGACGAGCCCACTGCCGGGATGACCATACAGGAGACCCACAAGACCGCGGGCATATTCAACGCCCTGAAGGGCAGTCACACGATGATCGTCGTTGAGCACGACATGGGGTTCGTGCGCGAGATCGCCGAGACGGTGACGGTCATGGACATGGGGACGCTGCTCGCCGAGGGCAGCATCGCCGATGTGGAGAACGACCCCGCCGTGCGCGAGGCGTACCTGGCAAACGGAGGCGACGATGCTTGAGGCGCAGGCCCTGTATTCCTATTACGGCAAGAGTCCGATCGTCCAGGACGTGAGCTTCACGGTTCCCGAGGGGAGCTTCGTGAGCGTGCTCGGCCGCAACGGCGTGGGCAAGACCACGCTGTTGCGCACCGTCATGGGGCTGACCGACGGCATCTCCGGGCGGCTGTCGTTCCGCGGCGAGGACCTTAGCCGGCTGCCCACTCACGAACGGGCGCGCCGCGGCATCGGCTATATCCCCCAGGGCCGCGAGGTGATCCCGCGCTTCAGCGTGCGCGAGAACATCGTCATGGGGACCTACACCCGCAGGGACGGGCGCCGGGACCTCCCCGGACACATCCTGGAGCTGTTCCCCGTGCTCCGCGAATTCCTCGACCGCCGCGGCGGCGACCTGTCCGGCGGGCAGCAACAGCAGCTCGCGATCGCGCGGGCACTGGCCATGGACCCCAGGGTCCTCCTCCTCGACGAGCCCACCGAGGGTATCCAGCCGAACATCGTCCATGAGATCGAGCAGGTACTGCTGCGGCTCAACCGGGAGTTCGGCATCACCGTCGTGCTGGTCGATCAGAACATCCCCTTCGCACGCAGGGCCTCGGACCACTTCATCGTCCTCGACAAGGGCCGTGTGGCCGTGGCGGGCCACGGCGAGGAGCTCACCGACGAGGTCGCGGAACGGTATCTCACCTTCTGAACCGCCCGGACACGGCGGAAAACGAACGGGCCGACGTGCCCAATCGCCTCCAAGCGCACCAAGAGAGAGGAGTGACAACATGCGTCACGGTGACATTTCCAGCAGTAAGGACACGGTCGGGGTCGCGGTCGTCAACTACAAGATGCCGCGGCTGCACACCCGGGCCGAGGTCCTGGAGAACGCCGAGAAGATCGCCGATATGGTCGTCGGCATGAAGCAGGGCCTGCCCGGCATGGACCTGGTGATCTTCCCGGAATACAGCACCCACGGGATCATGTACGACCCGAAGGAGATGATGGACACGGCGAGCAGCGTCCCCGGCGAGGAGACCGAGATCTTCGCCAGGGCCTGCCGCAAGGCCAATACCTGGGGGGTGTTCTCGCTCACCGGCGAGCGCCATGAGGAGCATCCGAAGAAGAACCCGTACAACACCCTGATCCTCATGGACAACAAGGGCGAGATTGTCCAGAAGTACCGCAAGGTCATCCCCTGGTGCCCGATCGAGGGCTGGTACCCCGGCGGCCAGACCTTCGTCAGCGAGGGTCCCAAGGGCCTGAAGGTCAGCCTGATCATCTGCGACGACGGCAACTACCCGGAGATCTGGCGCGACTGCGCCATGAAGGGCGCCGAGCTCATCGTCCGCTGCCAGGGCTACATGTACCCGGCGAAGGAGCAGCAGGTGATGATGTCCAAGACCATGGCCTGGGCCAACAACTCCTACGTCGCGGTGTCCAACGCCAGCGGCTTCGACGGGGTCTACAGCTACTTCGGCCATTCCGCGATCATCGGTTTCGACGGCCGTTCACTCGGCGAATGCGGCGAGGAGGAGATGGGCATCCAGTACGCCCAGCTCTCGGTGTCCGAGATCCGCGATGCGCGCGCGAACGACCAGTCCCAGAACCACCTGTTCAAGATCCTGCACCGCGGCTACACCGGGATGCACGCCTCGGGTGACGGGGACAGGGGCGTCGCGGACTGTCCCTTCGAGTTCTACCGGACCTGGGTTAAGGACGCCGAGAAGGCCCGCGAGGACGTCGAGGCGATCACCCGGCGCAAGGCCGGCGTCGCCCAGTGCCCGGTCGGCAGTATCCCCTACGACGCCGAGGAAAAGGAGGCCTGACGAGGCCACCCCCGCGTGTTCCCGGCCTGCGGGCCGGGAACCGTAATCCCGCAGGCACCAGGAGCCCCGCGCATGCCGTTCATCAATGACATGCTGGAGAACAGCCACCGGGAACAGGCCCAGCGCAGCGCGCTGAAAGCGGAGAACGCCGCCGGCGAGGACGTCGTACAGGCGCACCTGGCGAGTCAGTCCACGCTGGAGAGCCGCTTCCGTTTCGACGTCGACACGGTCATGGGCACCCTCCAGAACGAGATCATCGGCCAGGACGACGCCCTGCGCGCGGTGGAGGACATCCTAAAGGTGGTACGCGCCGACATAACCGACCCCCGCCGGCCGCTGTTCACCGCGCTGTTCCTCGGCCCGACCGGGGTGGGCAAGACGGAGGTGGTCCGGTCGCTGGCGCGCTCCCTGCACGGCGATGCCGACGCGTTCTGCCGGGTCGACATGAACACGCTCTCCCAGGAGCACTACGCGGCGGCCCTCACCGGCGCCCCTCCCGGTTACGTCGGGGCCAAGGAGGGCAACACGCTGCTGGATCAGGACCGTCTCGAGGGCGACCACGGCCGCCCGGGGATCGTGCTTTTCGACGAGCTGGAGAAGGCCAGCCCCGAGGTGCTCCAGGCGTTGCTCAACGTATTCGACAACGGCCTGCTCACGGTCGCCTCCGGCGAGCGGACCTACAGCTTCCGTAACGCCCTGGTATTCATGACCAGCAACCTGGGGGCCCGGGAGATACAGCGCGACGAGCAGCGCCGGCAGAGTGGATTGCGGCGCTGGCTGCCTTCGAGCACACGGCGCCGGCATCGTCGGGTGGAGGAGATCGTCCGCGACAAGCTCCTGCGGGCCTTCACCCCGGAGTTCGTCAACCGGATCGACAACATCACGGTGTTCAACTGGATCGAACCGGAGCTGGTGGAACGGCTGGTGGCACTCGAGGTCGAGCGACTCAACCGCCGGCTGCTCAAGCATCGCTGCCGTCTGGAGGCACGGCCGGCAGTACTGAGCCATGTCGCCCGCGCGGGATTCGACCGCCAGTTCGGCGCCCGTTCCCTGCGGCGGGCTGTCCGCCATCAGATCGAGGTGCCCTTCGCGGAATACCTGCTCAATCATCACCGGCCGGACGAGGACGCCCGGACACTGACCACCTACGTGGCCGAGCACGGCGACGGGGGCGTGCGTTTCCGGATGCCGTAGGCCCCGTTGGCGAAACGCCGCGCAGACGCCGGGACCCGACCGCGGGAAGGGGCTCAGCGTTTCCCTAGAGTTCCAGGCCGTGCTCCTTGATCTTGCGGGTCAGGGTATTGCGGCCCCAGCCCAGCAGCCGTGCGGCCTCCTGGCGGTGGCCGGCGGTGTGCTCCAGCGCGGCGCGGATCATGACCTGCTCGAAGCGGTCGTGGGCCTGGGCGAGCGCCTCCGGCTCGGGGCCGGTGGCCACCGTCCGGGCCCAAGCGGTGAGCGCCTCCTCCCAGCTGCCGTACTGGCCGCCGGCGGTCTCGGCCACGCTCTCCTCGTTGAGGTCGCGGGGCAGGTCCTCTTCATGGATCTCGCGGCCGCTGGCCATCACGGTCAGCCAGCGGCAGGTGTTCTCCAGCTCGCGCACGTTGCCGGGCCAGGGCAGAGCGGCGAGCCGCCGCTCGACGGCGGGGGTCAGGACCTTGGGCTCGACGTTGAGCTCGCGCGCGCTGCGGGCGAGGAAATGACGCGCGAGAGAGGGGACGTCGGCGGCGCGCTCGCGCAGCGCCGGCACGTGCAGCCGGATCACGTTGAGGCGATGGAAGAGGTCTTCGCGGAATCGCCCCTGTTCGACCAGGCGCTCCAGGTTCTGGTGGGTCGCGGCGATGATGCGCACGTCCACGTGCATGGGGGTGTGGGCACCCACACGGTAGAACTCGCCGTCGGCGAGGACCCGCAGCAGCCGCGTCTGCAGCTCGGCGGGCATGTCGCCGATCTCGTCGAGGAACAGCGTGCCCCCGTCCGCCTGCTCGAAGCGCCCGCGGCGCTGCTGGTGGGCACCGGTGAAGGCGCCGCGCTCGTGACCGAAGAGCTCGGACTCCATGAGGTCGCGGGGGATGGCGGCCATGTTCAGGGCGATAAAGGGCTTGTCCGCGCGCGGGCTGTGCCGGTGCAGGGCGCGGGCGACCAGCTCCTTGCCGGTCCCGGACTCGCCGTTGATGAGGACCGTGATATGCGAGCGCGACAGCCGGCCGATGGCGCGGAAGACCTCCTGCATCGCCGGCGCCTCGCCGATAATCTCCGGCACCGGCCCGGCGTCGTCCGCCCTCGGGGCACGTTCGCGGGCGGCGGCGAGGGCGCGGCGGACGAGCTCCACCGCCTCCTCGACGTCGAAGGGCTTGGGCAGGTACTCGAAGGCCCCGCCCTCGTACGAGGAGACCGCGGCGTCCAGGTCGCTGTGCGCGGTGATCACGATCACGGGCACCTCGGGGGCGACGCCGCGCAGGCGCTCCAGCAGTGCCAGGCCATCCATGCCGGGCATCCGGATGTCGGTGACGATCACGTCCGGGCGACGGTGCTCGAGCGCGGCGAGGACCTCCTCGGCGCTGGCATAGCCCTCCGCGGCGAGGCCGTCGGCCTCCAGCGCACGGGCGAGGACCCAGCGTATGGAGCGATCGTCGTCGGCGATCCAGATGCGTTCGGCGGCACTCATTCGGCGTCCTCCAGGGGCAGCCATACGGTGAACTCGGTGCGCCCGGGCACGCTGGAGCACTCGATGAGCCCGCCGTGCTGGGCCACCAGGTTCTGGGCGATGGGCAGACCGATCCCGGTCCCCTCGGGCCGGGAAGTGATCATGGGGTAGAAGATGCGCTCGATGAGGTCCGGGGGGATGCCCGGACCGTTGTCGATAATGTCCACGCGCACCACCAGCCGATGGGGGACATCACCGATGGTGAAGCGCCGCTGGGTGCGGGTGCGCAGGGTGATCTGGCCGTGGTCGCCGACCGCCTGGAGCGCGTTGCGCACCAGGTTGAGCAGCGCCTGCAGGAGCTGGTCGCGGGCGGCGTCCAGCGGCGGGATTGACGGGTCGTAGTCGCGCACGAAGGTCACGCCCTCCGGCGCCTCGGCACTGGCGAGGTGACGCACACGCTCGAGGATCTCGTGGATGTTCACCGGGCTGCGCTGGGCCTGGGTATTGGGTCCGAGCAGGCCGTCGACCAGGCCGCGCAGGCGATCGGCCTCACTGATGATGACGTCCGTGTACTCGCGCAGTGCGTCGTCGTCGAGCTGGCGCCGGAGCAGCTGGGCGGCGCCGCGCAGGCCGCCGAGCGGATTCTTGATCTCGTGGGCGAGCCCCCGGATCAGCTCGCGGATCGCCCGGTTCTGGGAGATCAGCTGATGCTCGCGGCTGATGCGCAGGTGGCGGTCGAGCTGGGCGAGCTCCAGCAGCAAGCCGCCGTCGGGCAGCGGGGTCACGGAACAGTCCAGGGTCACCAGCTCACCGGCGAGCGCGATCTGGTGCTCGCGGTCCGTGAAGCTGGTGCCGCGCTCACGGGCCCGGGAGAGGGCCTCGGCGATGCCGTTCAGCCCGGGCAGCGCCTCGTCCACGCCCATCCCGCGGATCTGGCGTGCACTGATACGCAGCAGGCTTTCAGCCGCCGGATTGATGTCAACGATGCGATTGCCGGCATCGAGCACCACGATGGCCGTGGTGAGGTACTCGACGATGGGCTCCTGCGCCACTTTGATCTCCATGCATGTCCCTGTCTGCCCCGATACGGGTCCATGGAAGGGGATAGCAAAAACCGCGCCGACCGGCGCAGACGCATGCATAGCGGGGGGCAGGGCGCACAGGCGGTGGGTGTATGCACTATAATGGTGCGCCCCGATGGGGTATTCAAGGGCAGTGCCCCCGAATAAGGCGCACCGCTCAGCGGTTACGGAACAGCCGGGAGGCCTGGTGCAGGTAGACGGTGACCGTCGCGCTGCGTGCGAGCACGCGCCCGCTGTCGTCGCGGAGCAGCGCCTGGAGCTCGTGGGCGCCCCGGTCGAGCCCGGAAAGGGTGATATCGGTGACGGTGAACGGCCCCTGCCGGTAGGGACTGCCGTCGACCAGGATCAGGATCCGCTGATCCTCGGAGAGACGGGGACGTACGTCGAGCACGAGCTGGAGCTTGCCCTGGTTGTCCCGCACGGTGGCCTCGTCCGACGGGGCGGCGATGGCAATGCGCCATTGTGTCTGTGCCGCCGCGCCGTCACCCGTGCCGGAATCGCTGTCGTCCCCGCCGCGGTCCGCGTCGTCCTTCGGACCCGTCCCCTGGGGGGCTGGCAGCGAATCGACAACCGTGGGCTCGCCGACGTCGACGGGCTCGGCACCGTCGTGGGGCTCGTCGCTGAAATGGACCTGGCCCTGGTCGTCCACCCAGCGATAGACGTCGGCTGCGGCAGGCGCCGCGACCGCCGCCACGAGGATGGCGAACAGACAGAGAACGGTCAGGCGGGAGACGGTTGGTACGCTCATGGCGCCAATGTAGCGGCTTTGGCCCCCGGCGCGCCACCCACGGCGGCGTCCGGCGGGACAGCGGCGGGCCGCAGGGACGGCCCGCCGCTCGGGCAGTCGCGGTTACACGCTGTAGTAGAGATCGAACTCCACCGGGTGCGTGGTCATGCGCAGCTGCTGGACCTCCTCGCCCTTGAGCTCGAGGTAGCCGTCGATGGCGTCGTCGGTGAACACGCCGCCCTTGGTGAGGAACGCGCGGTCCTTGTCGAGCGCGTCCAGCGCCTCCTCGAAGGAGAACGCCACCTTCGGGATCTCGGCCTCCTCCTCGGGGGGCAGGTCGTAGAGGTCCTTGTCCATGGCGTCGCCGGGGTGGATCTTGTTCTCGATCCCGTCGAGGCCGGCCATGAGCATCGCCGCGAAGGCGAGGTACGGGTTGGCGGTGCTGTCCGGGAAGCGGATCTCCACACGCCGCGCCTTGGGGTTCGAGACCCACGGGATGCGCACGGACGCGGAGCGGTTACGCGCCGAATACGCCAGCAGCACCGGCGCCTCGAAGCCCGGGACCAGGCGCTTGTAACTGTTGGTCGAGGCGTTGGCGAAGGCGTTGATCGCCTTGGCATGCTTGATGATGCCGCCGATGTAGTACAGCGCGGTCTCGGAGAGGCCACCGTACTGGTCGCCGGCGAACAGGGCCTCACCGGTCTTGGCGATCGACTGGTGGACGTGCATGCCGTTGCCATTATCGCCGACCAGCGGCTTGGGCATGAAGGTGGCGGTCTTGCCGAAGGCGTGGGCGACGTTGTGCACCACGTACTTCAGGGTCTGGACCTCGTCCGCCTTCTTCACCAGGGTGTTGAACTTGCTGCCGATCTCGCACTGCCCGGCGGTCGCCACCTCGTGGTGGTGCACCTCGGTGGTCTGGCCCATCTCCTCGAGGGCGAGGCACATGGCCGAACGCATGTCGTGGAGGCTGTCCACCGGCGGCACCGGGAAGTAGCCGCCCTTCACACCCGGACGGTGGCCCATGTTGCCGTCAGCATAGACACGCTCGGAGTTCCACTGGGCCTCCATGGAGTCGACCTTGTAGAAGTTGCCGCTCATGTCCGCGCCCCAGCGCACATCGTCGAAAACGAAGAACTCGTTCTCCGGGCCGAACATGGCCACGTCGCCGACGCCGGTGGACTGGAGATAGGCCTCGGCGCGACGGGCGATGGAGCGCGGGTCGCGCTCGTAGCCCTGCATGGTGCTGGGCTCGATGATGTCGCAGACCAGGTTGAGCGTCGGCTCCTCGTAGAAGGGGTCGACCACCGCGGTCTCCGGGTCCGGCAGCATGATCATGTCGGACTCGTTGATGCCCTTCCAGCCGGAGATGGAGGAGCCGTCGAACATCTTGCCGGACTCGAAGGTATCCTCCTCGATGGTGTGCGCAGGCACGGTGACGTGCTGCTGCTTGCCCTTCGAGTCGGTGAAGCGGAGATCGACGAACTTGATATCGTTGTCTTCGATCAGCTTGAGGACGTCCTCGGCGGTGCGGGACATAGTCTTGCCTCCATGGTGCATACGTTTACCCGCGGTGAAGTTAGCAGAAATCATGCCAGAGGGCTCCACCACGGAGTCAGGGCATTCCGGCGCGGTTCGCGGACGGGTAGAGCAGATCGCCATCGACGCTATTGCACCAAAATAAGGCACGCACCCATCAGGTGCGCCCAATAAAGGTGCATAACCGGCCACGGGGCGCCCGTCCCGGCAATCGTACGCCACTGTCCCGTCTGTCGCAGCCCGCGGTATACTCTGCGATTTTCTCCCGGCCCCCGCCGGGGCCATCCACCGTACGGAGTCGGACGGCAACGCAATGATCACCTTTCAGCAGCTCATCCTGGAACTCCAGCGCTACTGGGCGGAACGCGGCTGCGTCGTGCTCCAGCCGCTGGACATGGAGGTGGGCGCGGGTACGTTCCACCCGGCGACCTTCCTGCGCTCGATCGGCCCGGAGCCCTGGAACGCCGCCTACGTCCAGCCCTCCCGCCGGCCGACCGACGGCCGCTACGGCGAGAACCCGAACCGGCTGCAGCATTACTACCAGTTCCAGGTGGTGCTCAAGCCCTCGCCGGCGGACATCCAGGAGCAGTACCTGGGCTCGCTGAAGGCCCTCGGCGTTGATCCGCTGGTGCACGACATCCGCTTCGTCGAGGACAACTGGGAGTCCCCCACCCTCGGCGCCTGGGGCCTGGGCTGGGAGGTCTGGCTCAACGGCATGGAGATCACCCAGTTCACCTATTTCCAGCAGGCGGGCGGACTGGACTGCCGACCGGTGACCGGGGAGATCACCTACGGGCTGGAACGCATCGCCATGTACCTCCAGGACAAGGCCAGCGTCTACGACCTGATCTGGACCGAGGGGCCCGCGGGCACGGTGACCTACGGTGACGTGTTCCTGCAGAACGAGCGCGAGCAGTCAGCGTACAACTTCGAGCACGCGGACGTCGCGAGCCTGTTCCACTGGTTCGACACCTGCGAGCGCGAAAGCCAGCGTCTGGTCGAGGCGGGACTGCCGCTGCCGGCCTACGAGCAGGCACTGAAGGCGTCGCATACGTTCAACCTGCTGGACGCGCGCCACGCCATTTCGGTCACCGAGCGCCAAGCCTACATCCTGCGCGTACGCGCGCTCGCCCGCGCTGTCGCCGAGGGCTATTACGCCACCCGGGAGGCGCTCGGCTTCCCGCTGTCGAACACCGCAGAGGATCGTTCCGCATGACTGACGCGCGAGAGGACCTGCTCATCGAGCTCGGCACCGAGGAGCTCCCGCCGACGGCCCTGCACGAGCTGATGACCCGCTTTGCCGACGAGATCACGGCGGGGCTGGACCAGGCGGGCGTCGGGCATGGTGCACACCACGCCTACGCGACCCCGCGCCGGCTGGCGGTGACGCTCGAGTCGGTGGCCACACGTCAGCCGGACCGCACCATCGAGCGCGCCGGTCCCGCGGTCGCCGCGGCCTTCGATGCCGACGGCAATCCCACCAAGGCGGCGGAGGGTTTCGCGCGCTCCTGCGGCGTGGCGGTGGAGGCGCTCGAGCGCATGGAGACCGACAAGGGCGAGCGCCTGGGCTACCGCGGCATCGAGCCGGGCCGCGAGACCGCGGCGCTGCTGCCGGAGGTCATCGACCAGGCCCTGGCCCGGCTGCCCATCCCCAAGCGCATGCGCTGGGGCGACAGCGACGCGGCCTTCGTACGGCCGGTGCACTGGCTGGTGGTTCGCCTCGGCGACACGGTGGTGCCGGTGGAGGTGCTGGAGCTCGCCAGCGGTGGCGAGAGCCGCGGCCACCGCTTCCATCATCCGGCAGCCATCCCGGTGACCGCGGCGAACTACGCCGAGCGCCTGCGTGACCCGGGCTACGTGATCGCGGACTTCGACGCGCGCCGCGAGTACATCCGTGAGCAGGTCGAGGCCGCCGCGCGGGGGATCGGCGGCACCGCCGAGGTACGCGAGGACCTGCTCGAGGAGGTCGCGGCCCTGGTGGAATGGCCCGTCGCGCTGGCAGGCAGCTTCGACGAGGCGTTCCTGCGGGTGCCCGAGGAGGCCCTGGTCTCCAGCATGGAGGGGCATCAGAAGTACTTCCCGGTCCGTGGCGGGGACGGCCGGCTGCTGCCGCGCTTCATCGCCGTGGCCAACATCGACAGCCGGGATCCGTCCGCGGTGGTCGCCGGCAACGAGCGCGTGATCCGGCCACGGCTCGCGGACGCGGCGTTCTTCTGGGACCAGGACCGGCGCACGCCGCTGGCGGAGCGGGTGGACGACCTCGGCGCCGTGGTCTTCCAGAAGGCGCTGGGCACGCTCTATGACAAGAGCGCCCGCGTCGCCGCCCTGGCACGGCGTTTCGCCCCGGCCTTCGGCGCGGACGCGGCGCAGGCCGAGCGCGCCGCCTGGCTGGCGAAGACGGATCTCCTCACCGAGATGGTCGACGAGTTCCCCGAGCTCCAGGGCGTGATGGGGCGCTACTACGCCCGGGAGGACGGCGAGCCGGCACCGGTCGCCGATGCCCTGGACGAGGTCTACCAGCCCCGGGCTGCGGGCGATGCGGTGGCCGCCTCCGCGCTCGGTCGCCTGCTCGCCGTGTGCGAGCGCGCGGACACGCTGGTCGGGATCTTCGCGGTGGGCAAGGCACCCACCGGCGCCAAGGACCCATTCGGGCTGCGCCGTGCCGCGCTCGGCCTGGTGCGCTCGCTGCTCGAGGGCAATCACGACGTGCCGTTGCACGCGGTCTTCGCGGCCGCGGCGGACAACCTGCCCGGCGGCCTCGACGGCGACGCCCAGGTAACACCAGTGATCGATTTCTGCCTGGAACGGCTGCGGGCGCACTACCTCGACGACGGCGTGCCGGCTGAGGTCTTCGCCGCGGTGCGTGCCGTTGCCGGGGGCGCCGACGCCACCGCCGGGATCCCCGATTTCGACCGCCGCCTGCGTGCCTGTCAGGCATTTCTCGCCCGTCCGGAGGCGGCGAGCCTCGCCGAGGCGAACAAGCGCATCCGCAACATCCTGCGCAAGTCCGGCGAAGCGGACGGGGCCCTGCCGGCACCGGATCCGGCCCGCTTCGAACAGGCCGAGGAACGGGCGCTGGACGAGGCCGTGGCGGAAGCGGAGACGGTGGTCACGCGGCAGGTGGCGGCGGGGGACTATGCCGCCGCGCTCGAACACCTGGCCGGGCTGAACGGACCGGTCAACCGGTTCTTCGAGCACGTCATGGTGATGGCGGACGACGAGGCGGTACGCCGCAACCGCCTCGCACTGCTGGACCGGCTGTCCGGTTCGTTCCTCCGCGTCGCCGACGTCTCGCAGCTGCCGGGGAGCGCGTGACGGTGACCAACCTCGTGATCCTCGACCGGGACGGCGTGATCAACGCCGACTCCGAGGCCTTCATCCGCACGGCGGCACAGTGGCAGCCACTGCCTGGCAGCCTGGAGGCGATAGCCCGGCTCAACCGCTGCGGGTTCGATGTGGTGGTCTGCACCAATCAGTCCGGGGTGGCGCGGGGACTGATCACGCCGGCGGATCTGGAGGCGATACACGCGCGCATGCTGGAGGCGATCCGGACCGCCGGCGGGGACCTCCGCGGCATCTTCGTCTGCCCCCACGGCCCGGATGACGGCTGCGACTGCCGCAAGCCCGCGCCGGGGCTCCTCCACCAGGTCGCGCGCCGCCTCGGCCGGCCGGTCGCCGGGGCTCACCTCGTCGGCGACAGCGCCCGGGACCTGGACGCGGCGCGCGCGGCAGACGCCCGCCCCCTACTGGTGCGTACGGGCAAGGGCGAGGCGACACTCGCCGCGGGCACGGCCGGCGATGCCCCGGTCTTCGACGACCTGGCATCGGCAGCGGAGGCGATCATTGCCTCGGGTGACGGCACATGACGGATCAAACGGCCACTCCCCGCCTCCTTCAGGGGATCATCTTCCGCAGTGGCGTGGTGATCTCGGTGGTGCTCTGGGGCCTGCTCAGCCTGTTCACGGCGGTGCTCCCGTTCCGCTGGCGCTACTGGTTCATCAGTCGCTGGTGCTGGTGGCTGCGCGTGTGGCTGCGCATCAGCGCGGGTATCACCGAGGAGATCGAAGGGCGGGAGAACATCCCGTCGGAGCCCGGCGTGGTCATGGCCAAACATCAGAGCGCCTGGGAGACGGTGGCGCTGGTTCGGCTGTTCTATCCGCAGACCTGGGTGGTTAAGCGCGAGCTATTGTGGCTGCCGGTATTCGGCTGGGCATTCGGCCTGCTGCGGCCCATCGGTATCGACCGGGGGGCAGGGCGTGACGCCGTGCGCCAGGTGGTCCGCAAGGGAAGTGCGCGCCTCGCCGACGGCCAGTGGGTCATCGTCTACCCGGAGGGGACGCGGGTGCCGGCCGGACACAAGGCGCGCTACCGCGCCGGCGGTGCGATCCTCGCCTGTGAGACCGGCAGCACCATCACGCCGGTGGCCCACAACGCCGGCGAGCACTGGCCCCGGGATGGCTGGCACATCCGTCCAGGCGTGGTGCGCCTGCGTATCGGCCCGCCTATCGAGACCGCGGGACGAAAACCCGACGAGGTCATGACGGAGGTCGAGGCCTGGATCGAGCGGGAGACCGCCGCGCTGTCCGCGCTGGGGTATCCCGGCACGCCCTTTGAACGACGCACGAAACGGCGCGGCTGACACGCAGAAATAGAATAACTTTTTGATTTAAAAAGAAAACCCCGGCGCTGTCGCCGGGGTTTTTTTACGTCTCCCAACCCGCGATGGGCGGACGGAACAGCCGGGACCGCCCCGACCAACGCTGGTATCAGATATCCAGGTTACTCACCTGGAGGGCATTGCGCTCGATGAAGTCGCGCCGAGGCTCGACATGGTCCCCCATCAGGGTGGTGAAAATGCCGTCGGCACCGACCACGTCCTCGATACGCACCTGCAGCAGCCGGCGCGTATGCGGATCCATCGTGGTCTCCCAGAGCTGATCCGGGTTCATCTCGCCAAGTCCCTTGTAGCGCTGGACCGACAGACCGCGCTTGGCCTCGTCCAGCAGCCACTGGACCGCCTGCTGGAAGCTGTCGACGCCGCTCCGGCGCTCGCCCCGATGCACGCTGGCGTCGGCCTGCAGCAGGCCCTGCAGGGCGTCACTGAGATTGCGCAGCGTCTCGTACTCCTGGGACAGGAAGAACTGCGCCGGGAACGTGTACGGATAGAAGATGCCGTGCATACGCTTGGTGACGACCGCGTCCTGGAAACCGCCCTCGGTGCCCGTGCGTACCTGCACACGGTAATCCGTGCCGGTCGGCTGGTCCTGGTTGAGACGCTCCACGAGCTGATCGAACCACACTGCCATCGACTGCCCGGCGGCCAGATCGTCCTCCCAAAGCGGCGGTAACGCCGTCATCGCGCGGAGGATCGCCGGGTCGCTGCGGCGGCCGAGGTGATCGATCATCTCCATCGTGCGCAGGTACTGGCGGATGAGCCGGCCGAGGGGTTCACCCGTGATCGCGGCCGTATTGCCCCCCGGCGCTAGGCTTGCCTTGTCCAGCGCAAGAGTCAGAAGATATTCCGTAAGTTCCTGATCATCCTTGACATAATGCTCCTGCTTGCCGCGCTTGACCTTGTACAGCGGCGGCTGCGCGATGTAGATGTGACCACGCTCGACCAGCTCCGGCATCTGCCGATAGAAAAACGTCAGCAGCAGGGTGCGGATGTGGGAACCGTCGACGTCCGCGTCCGTCATGATGATGATGCGGTGATAGCGGAGCTTGTCCGGGTCGAACTCATCCTTGCCGATGCCACAGCCGAGCGCCGTGATCAGCGTGCCCACCTCCGCCGAGGACAGCATTTTGTCGAAACGCGCCTTCTCGACGTTCAGGATCTTGCCCTTGAGCGGGAGGATCGCCTGGGTCCGGCGGTCCCGGCCCTGCTTGGCGGAGCCGCCAGCGGAGTCGCCCTCGACCAGATAGATCTCTGAGTTGGCCGGATCCCGCTCCTGGCAGTCGGCGAGCTTGCCGGGCAGCCCCGCCACGTCCAGGGCGCCCTTGCGCCGGGTCATCTCGCGTGCACGGCGGGCGGCGTCCCGGGCGCGGGCAGCATCGATGACCTTTTCGATGATCGCCTTGGCATCCTGCGGGTGCTCGTAGAGGAAGTCGTGCAGAGCCTCGGCCAGGGCGCTCTCGACCGGTCCTTTGACCTCCGAGGAGACCAGCTTGTCCTTGGTCTGCGAGGAGAACTTAGGATCGGGCACCTTCACGGAGACGACGGCCGTAAGCCCCTCACGGATATCGTCACCGGAGGGGTTGACCTTGAGCTTCTTAGTGTAGCCCTCGGCCTCCATGTAGGCATTGAGCGTCCGCGTCAGCGCCGCGCGGAAACCCGCCATGTGGGTGCCGCCGTCACGCTGGGGGATATTGTTCGTGAAGCAGAAGATGGACTCCTGGTAGGAGTCGTTCCACTGCATCGCCACCTCGACCTGGACCTCCTCACGTTGGGTCGAGAGGTGAAACACCGCCGGATGCAGCGGTCGCTTGTTCTTGTTGAGGTGCTCGACGAACGCGCGGATGCCGCCGGCGTACTCGAAGACGTCCTCTTTGTCGTTCCGCTCGTCCTTGAGAACGATCCGCACCCCGGGGTTGAGGAAAGAGAGCTCGCGGAAACGCTTGGCGAGGATATCGTAATTGAAGTCGATGTTGGTGAACGTCTCGGAGCTCGGGTGGAACGTGATCTGCGTCCCCTGCTCGTCCGTCTCCCCGACGACCTTCAGCGGCGACACCGGTTCCCCGTCGCGGTATTCCTGGACGTGAATCTGGCTGTTCTTCTTGATGACCAGCCGCAGGCGCTCGGAGAGGGCATTGACGACGGAAACGCCCACGCCATGAAGGCCCCCGGAGACCTTGTAGGAGTTGTTGTCGAACTTCCCCCCGGCGTGCAGGACGGTCATGATCACCTCGGCGGCGGACCGGCCCTCCTCGGTGTGGATATCGACGGGGATACCGCGCCCGTTGTCCGTGACCGTCACGGAATTATCGCCGTGGATGACGATGGCGACCTCGGTACAGTAACCGGCAAGGGCCTCGTCAATGGAGTTATCGGCCACCTCGAAGACCATGTGGTGGAGGCCGGTGCCGTCATCGGTGTCGCCGATGTACATCCCCGGCCGTTTCCGCACAGCGTCGAGGCCACGCAACACCTTGATCTGATTCGAGTCGTATTCGGTCTGAGTCGTCATAGGGCGTTTCCTGCGGTTAACCGGGATATTGTACCACTTCGGTCACATTGCCCTGTTCCACGTGGAACATGCGTGCATCGGAGCTGTCGCCGGCCACTCTTGCCGGCAATGTCATCGGGTCGATCGCCGTTAACACGGCCTGGATATTCATTGCGGCGAGCCGGTCGAGTACGGCGCCGCGGTGTCTTACGTCGAGCTCCGCCACGAGATCGTCCACCAGTACCAGCGGCCGTTGCGGGCCTTCGCCGCCCTGCAACTCCAGCTGGGCGAGCTTGAGCGCGATAACAGCGAGCTTCTGTTGCCCGCGGGAGAGGACGTATTGGGCGTCGTGTCCCTCGGCACGGAGACGAAAGTCGGCGCGGTGGGGGCCGGCCAGAGTATAGCCCAGCCGTTCTTCCTGGTCGGACTGGCGTGTCAGGCTCTCGGCAAGGGTCTCGTCACGACGCCAACCGGGATGATACCGCCATTCGAGACGCATGGTCGGGAGGAAATCCGCCGCGATCGCCTCCCAATACGGAAGGAGCCGTTCGAGATACGCCTCATGATGCTCACGGACCTGCTGACCCAGGTCCGTGAGACTGGGCGCCCAGGCACGAACCGTGCGGCGGTCGCCGCGGCGCAGTGCGAGGTTCCTCTGGCGGAGCACGCGCCGGTACTGCTGCCAGAGTCCGGCGAAGCGATGTTCCACGTGGAACACGCCCCAGTTAACCAGTGCGCGCCGTCCCCCGGGGCCATCCGTCAGCAGCCTCTGCCCTTCCGTAGTGATTACCAGGACCGGAAGGTGCCGGGCGAATGTCGCAATGGAGCGCTCGTCCTCCCCATTCACCCGTAACCGCAATCCTGAACGGCCCCGAACAACCGCGAGCCGTCCCACCACGGTATCGTCGCTTGCGATGACGCCACGGACGAGGAAATCCGCTTCTCCGTGGCGAACGAGTTGGGTGACGTTTCCGGGACGAAAGCCCTCACCGCGGGACAGGCAGTAAATTGCCTCCAGCAACGCGGACTTGCCGGCGCCGTTGTCACCGGCGATGATCGTCCAGCGACTGCCAAGACGCAGATCCGCCTCAACGAGGTTACGAAACTTTTCGACATGGACATCGCGCAGGCGGTGTTCCGTCGTGCGCTGCGCGGTCACGCCGGCATCAGGCATTGGCCTCAATCGCCCAGTCTACAGACGCATGGGCATGACGACGTAGCGGACCTGCGATTCACCCTCACCGCGAATCAACGCACTCGCGTTCGCATCGGTGACGAACATCTCGATGCTCGGCTGCTCGATTGCCCCGACGGCGTCGAGCATATAGCCAGCGTTGAAACCGATTTCGAGGTCGTCCCCGCCGTATTCGGCACTCAACTCTTCCTCGGCCTGCTCCTGCTCCGGGTTTTCCGACCGGATGGTGACCGAATCCCCGCTGAGTACGACGCGGACGCCGCGGTATTTCTCGTTCGACAGGATCGATGCACGGACCAGGCCCTGGCGCAGTGACTCCCTGTCGATATGTACGCAGTTGCCGTCCGCCTCCGGGATAACCCGCTGATAGTCCGGGAAACGTCCATCGATAAGCTTCGACGTGAACCGCAGGTGCGGGAGCCGTGCCCGGATGTGGTTGTTACCGAGCTCGACACGTACCGGCTCATCGGAGTGCTCGAGCAGCCGGAGGATCTCCTGGATACCCTTGCGCGGCACTATGACCTGGCGCGGCTGTTCGAGGGCGATCTGCGCATTGAATTCGGCGAGGGCCAATCGGTGACCATCGGTCGCCACTGCCCGTAGGTGATCGGGTTCCAGTTCGAGGAGCAGGCCATTGAGGTAGTAGCGCACGTCCTGCAGGGCCATCGCAAAGTGGGTCTTGTCGATCAGCCAGCGGAGGTTGGCCTGACTCAGTTCGATCTCCTCGACATCCCCGATGTCCTCCACGCTGGGGAAGTCCCCGGCGGGAAGCGTCATAAGCCGGAACTGGCTTCGCCCGGACTGGATGATTGCGCGGTCCTGTTCCACCCGAACGGTAAGACGGCTCTCATCCGGCAGGTTGCGCACGATGTCCAGGAGCTTGCGGGCCGGTACCGTGATCTGCCCGGGTTCCTCCACGGGCAGTGACAGATGCGCCTGTAGCTCGACCTCCAGGTCCGTACTCGTCAGGGACAGGCTGTCGCTGTCCGCTACGATCAGGATGTTGCTCAGAATCGGCAGTGTCTGCCGTCGCTCGACGACGCCGATAATCGACTGGAGGGGCTTGAGGAACGTTTCGCGGTCGATCTCGAAGTGCATGGTCCCGGCGACTCCCAATAGGATTCTGTGTATAAACCTTAAAGCCTGTTGTTGTTACTGCGGCCCGGCAATACCGTGGAAAACCCTGTTTTTCCTTTTTAAGTCAGTAGCCTGCTTCCAGGAAAATCTGTGGATAGAGCTTTCTCTGCGTGTGTCCACCGCTGTGTGGAAATTGTGGATAACTTTCGCCGCCGAGTTACCCCGTGCTTCCACACAGGTTATCCACATCATGTCGTCAGTGTTCTCAACAGGTTGCCATAGTCCTCTTCCAGACGGTGGTCGCCTTCCCGCAGCTCAACGACCTTCCGGCAGGCATGGAGCACCGTGGTGTGGTCGCGCCCCCCGAAGGCGTCGCCGATCTCCGGTAGCGAGTGGCTGGTGAGTTCCTTCGCCAGCGCCATCGCGACCTGACGCGGCCGGGTGATCGAGCGGCTCCGGCGCTTGGAGAGCAGGTCAGCGACGCGGATCTTGTAATAGTCCGCCACCGTTTTCTGTATGTTCTCTATCGTGACCAGCTTGTCCTGGAGTGCGAGCAGGTCCCGCAGCGCGCCCTTGGTGAAGTCCACGGTGATTGGCTGGCCGGTGAACTGGGCGTTTGCCAGCACGCGCCGCAGCGCCCCCTCGAGCTCGCGGATGTTCGAGCGGATACGCTTGGCGATGAAGAAGGCGACCTCGTCCGGCAGCTCGACGCCCTCCTGGGCGGCCTTGCTCATGAGGATCGCCACCCGCGTCTCGAGCTCTGGTGGCTCGATGGCGATGGTCAGGCCCCAGCCGAAGCGGGACTTCAGTCGCTCTTCGAGACCGTTAACCTCTTTCGGGTAGCGGTCGCAGGTCATTACGATCTGCTGCTGGCCCTCAAGCAACGCGTTGAAGGTGTGGAAGAATTCTTCCTGGGAGCGTTCCTTGCCGGCGAAGAACTGAATGTCGTCGATGAGCAGGGCGTCGACGCTGCGGTAGTGGCGCTTGAACTCGTTGATCGCATTGTGCTGCAGCGCCTTGACCATGTCCGCGACGAAGCGCTCGGAGTGCAGGTACAGCACCTCGCCGCCGCTGCCGTTGGCGAGCAGGCGATTGCCGATGGCGTGCATCAGGTGGGTCTTGCCGAGGCCTACGCCCCCGTAGATGAACAGCGGGTTGTAGGCACCGCCGGGGTTCTCGACGACCTGCACGCTCGCGGCACGGGCGAGCTGATTGGACTTGCCTTCAACGAAGGTGTCGAAGGTGAAATTAGGGTTGAGGCTGGACGCCGAGGGCTTCACCCCGCCACTCGCGGCCGGCGCCTGTGCCGGGGGGGCCTCGTTCTCCGCCGCCTCCGCTACCGCGGACGCCGCGGCGGCATTGGTTCCGATCTCCAGGCGCAGCGCCGGCGGTGCCTCCGGTTGTTGGCTGGCGAGCAGTTCCTCGATCCGCCCGGCGAAGTGTTCGCGGACCCAGTCGAGCACGAAGCGGTTGGGGGCATACAGCCAGAGCTGGTTCTCGTGCTCCCGGGCCTGAAGCGGCCTGATCCAGGTGTTGAGCTGCTGATCGGGGATCTCCCGCTCCAGCCGCCGCAGGCACCCCTTCCATAGCGATTCGGCCACGGACGTCCTACCTCTCGTGCATCGGGGATGGCGTGTAATGGTGACCGGGAAGTCTAATGGCTCATCCCCAGGTTATCCACAGCGCGCCGGCATTGACATGCCGGGGGGTTGCGGTTAACTTCGCCGGCTCAGCAAATCCGCGGTGGACCCTGTCCGCCGTCATCCCGGACATCAGGACAAGAGTGGGATCACGTCATGAAGCGGACGTTCCAACCCAGTGTCATTCGCCGCAAGCGCACCCACGGTTTCCGGGCGCGCATGGCGACCCGTAACGGCCGCAAGGTGCTGGCCCGCCGCCGTGCCAAGGGGCGCGCGCGCCTGACGCCGTAAATTGCGCCGGGACGCAGGGGCCGGGCGGGCAGCGTTTCCGCGTCACGCCCGGCTCACCGACTCCCGGGCGTTCTCCCGTGTTTTCGCCGATGCGACCCGGGTCGCGGACGCGCATTTCACCGTCCTCTTCCGGACGCAGCCGGAACCCGGCGAGGCCCGAGTCGGGCTGGCCGTCTCCCGGCGGGCCGCTCCCCGGGCGGTGGACCGAAACCGCATCAAGCGTATCGTCCGTGAATGTTTTCGCCGCGAACGTCACCACCTGCCCAATGTGGATATCGTGGTCATCGCCCGACCGAAGGCGCGCCACGTGAGCCGGGCCGTGCTGCACCGCTCGGTCTCGGCGCTGTTCGCGCGGGTTCAGCGGCGATGCGCCGGGTCCTGATCCTCTGTCTGCGCGGCTACCAGTACCTGGTGAGCCCGGTACTCGGGCCGCGCTGCCGTTTCCTGCCCAGCTGCTCCAGCTACGCCGTCGAGGCGATCGAGCGCCACGGCCCCTGGCGGGGCACCATGCTCGCGCTGCGCCGGCTCGGCCGCTGCCACCCGGGTTGTCCCGGTGGGCTCGACCCGGTACCCGAACCCCAGGATAACCGCCCATGGAAAACGTAAGGCTGTTTCTATTCGCCGCGCTCGGTGCGCTGCTGCTGCTGCTCTGGAACGCCTGGCAGCAGGAAAACGCACCACAGCAGCCCCAGCCGACCGCCACCGCGAGTGGTGAGCAGCAGGCATCGTCACCGTCGGGCGCCAGGCCTGCCGGCGCGGCCGGTTCGGAGCAGGCATCCACGGGCGGCGGCACCGGTGACGAGGTGCCCGCGGACTCGCCGCGGACGGCAGACTCCGGGGACGGCGCGGACACCGCCGGACAGACGGTCCGTGTGCTTACCGACCTGCTTGACGTGCGCATCGACACCGCTGGCGGCCGCGTCGTGTCCGCAGCGCTGCGCAAGCACTCGGTCACCCAGGGGGGCGACCAGCCCTTTCCGGTACTGAAGCCGGAGGATCCGTACTTCGTTGCCGAGGCGGGACTGATCGGCGACGACGCCCCGGCACCGGGTCGTGACGCCCGCTGGCAGGTGGGGCGTACGGAGTACCGCCTCGCCGAGGGGGACGACCGTATCGTTGTGCCCATGACCTGGACCGGGCCCAACGGGGTGAGCGTTACCCGCCGGTTCGTGTTCAGCCGCGACAGCTACGTCGTCGACGTCGAGCAGGCCGTCGACAACGGTGGCGATGCCCCCTACCGCGCCTATCAGTACGTTCAGCTGCGCCGCGACCGGCCCGAGAACGGCAGCTCATTCCTCGGTGGCCGCAGCTATACTGGTGCGGCGTTCTTCACGCCGGAGAACCGCTACCAGAAGTACGGTTTCGACGACATGGACGAGAAGCCGTTGTCCCAGGAGGTCACCAACGGCTGGGTGTCCTTCGTCCAGCACTACTTCCTCGCCGCCTGGGTGCCGAGTCGGGACGTCACCGAGCGCTTCTATTCGCGGGTCCACAATAACCGTTACGCCATCGGCATGAGCTCGCCGTGGCAGACGGTGGCGCCGGGCGAGTCGACCACCTTCAGCAGCCGGCTGTTCGTCGGCCCGAAGGACCAGGACCGTCTCGCCGCGGTGGCCGACGGCCTGGAGCTCACCGTCGATTACGGCTGGCTGACCATCCTCTCCAAGCCGCTTTTCATCGCCCTGAGCTGGATCCACGGCGTGATCGGCAACTGGGGCTGGGCGATCATCATCCTGACCCTCGGCATCAAGGCCGCGTTCTACAAGCTCTCGGAGACGAGCTACCGCTCGATGGCGCGCATGCGCAAGCTCCAGCCCCGCATGCAGCAGCTCAAGGAGCGTTTCGGCGATGATCGCCAGGGCATGAACCAGGAGCTGATGAAGCTCTACAAGGAGGAGAAGGTCAATCCGCTGGGCGGCTGCCTGCCCATCGTGATCCAGATCCCCGTGTTCATCGCGCTCTACTGGGTCCTGCTCGGCAGCGTCGAGCTGCGTCACGCGCCATGGATCCTGTGGATCCACGACCTCTCCGCGCCGGATCCGTACTACATCATGCCGCTGATCATGGGGGCGACCATGCTCCTGCAGCAACGGCTGAACCCGGCGCCCATGGACCCGGTGCAGAAGCGCGTCATGAGCTTCCTGCCGGTGGTGTTCACGGTCTTCTTCGTGTTCTTCCCGGCGGGCCTGGTGCTTTACTGGGTGACTAACAACAGCCTCTCGATCCTGCAGCAGTGGCTGATCACCCGGCGCATCGAGGCGGCCGACGGGCAGTCCCGCGGCGGCTGACGGTGCACACACCGTGACCGCGGCGACGGAGACGATCTGCGCGGTGGCGACACCGCCGGGACACGGTGGTATCGGCATCGTGCGCGTCTCCGGGCCCGCGGTACCGCACCTCGCCGAGGCGGTGCTCGGGCGCCTGCCGGCGCCCCGCCATGCCCGCCTCGGTGTCTTCCGCGACGCCGCCGGCGAGGTGCTCGACGAGGGCATCGCGCTGTACTTCCCCGCCCCGAACTCGTTCACCGGCGAGGACGTCCTCGAGCTCCAGGGCCATGGCGGTCCAGTGGTGCTCGAGCGGGTGGTGCGTGCCCTCTGCGCCCTCGGCGCCCGCCGCGCCGAGCCTGGCGAGTTCTCCCGGCGCGCCTATCTCAACGACCGCATGGACCTCACCCGTGCCGAGGCCATCGCCGATCTCATCAACGCCCGCACCGAGGCCGGCGCGGGCGCCGCCATGCGCTCGCTCTCCGGCGCGTTCGCCGGACGCGTCGACGAGCTGGTGGAGGGCGTCACCGGCCTGCGTGCTTACGTGGAGGCGGCGATCGACTTCGCCGACGAGGAGATCGACTTCCTCGACGATCCAGCACTCTCCCGGCGGCTCGCCGCGCTGCGCGACACCCTCGCGGCGACCCTGACCGAGGCCCGCCGCGGGCGCACCCTCAACGAGGGCCTGGCGGTGGCCATCGTCGGCCGCCCGAACGCGGGCAAGTCGAGCCTCCTGAACCGCCTCGCCGGAAGCGACGCCGCTATCGTCACCGATATCCCCGGGACCACCCGCGATGTCCTCCGCGAGCGGGTCTCCATTGACGGGCTGCCGTTGCAGATCATGGACACGGCGGGCCTGCGCGACAGTGACGACCCGGTGGAGCAGGAGGGGGTGCGCCGTGCCCGCCGCGCCGTGAGCGAGGCAGAGCACGTGCTGCTAGTGGTCGACGATCGCGAGGGCATCACCGAGGCCGAACGCGCGCTCGCCGGCGAGCTGACCGCCGGCACCGCGCTCACCATCATCCGCAACAAGATCGACCTGAGCGGTGCGGTGCCGGGCGTCGAGCCCGCCGGCGAGCTGGGTCCCGAGGTGCGGCTGTCCGCGCGTACCGGTGCGGGCATGGACGTGCTCGCCACGCACCTCCATGCCGCAGCGGGCCACGACGCGGCGCCCGCCTCCGCCTTTGCCGCCCGGGCCCGTCACGTGGACGCGCTGGAACGGGCAGACGCCGCCCTGGCCGCCGCCGCGGAACAGCTCGATGCCCACGCCGCCGGCGAGCTGGTGGCGGAGGAGCTGCGCGCGGTGCAGGAGGCCCTGGGCGGGATTACCGGCCGGGTGAGCAGCGAGGCGCTGCTCGGGCGAATCTTCGCGACCTTCTGCATCGGCAAGTAGGCCCGGGGCCGTCCGGGACCGTGGGATTTTCACCTTGAGCGCACGACGCGGCGCGGACTATTGTGTACGGTTACGCATCCGGTCGATCACGCCCGCATCATCATCGAGGTAGCAGCCGCCGTGGAATACGACCAGGCCTATGACGTCATCGTCGTCGGTGGCGGTCACGCCGGCACCGAGGCCGCCGCGGCCGCCGCCCGCGGCGGCGCGCGCACGTTGCTTCTGACCCACAATATCGAGACCGTCGGCCAGATGAGCTGCAACCCGGCCATCGGCGGTATCGGCAAGGGCCACCTGGTGCGCGAGATCGACGCCCTCGGCGGGATCATGGCGCAGGCCATTGACCGCGGCGGCATCCAGTTCCGCACCCTGAACAGCCGCAAGGGCCCGGCGGTGCGCGCGACCCGCGCGCAGGCGGACCGCACGCTCTACCGCCGCGCCGTGCGTGGGGCGCTGGAGGCGGTGCCGGGGCTCGAGCTGTTCCAGCAGGGGGTCGACGACCTCCTCGTCGAGGGCGACCGCGTCGCCGGTGTGGTCACCCAGATGGGGCTCACGATCCGCGCCCCGCGGGTGGTGCTGACCGTGGGCACCTTCCTCGGCGGGCGCATCCACGTGGGCGAGCGCAGCCACGAGGGCGGCCGTGCGGGCGATCCGCCGGCGAACGCCCTGGCCCGGCGGCTGCGCGCGCTGCCGACCACCGTGGAGCGCCTGAAGACCGGCACGCCGCCGCGCCTCGACGGCCGCTCCATCGACTTCGATCGCCTCGCCGAGCAGCCCGGCGACAGCCCGGCGCCTTACTTCTCGCTGTGGAGCCGCGGCGACGAGCACCCGCGCCAGGTGCCGTGCCACATCACCCACACCAGCGCGGACACCCACGAGCTGATTCGCGGCGCGCTGGACCGATCGCCCATGTTCTCCGGCGAGATCGAGGGGGTCGGGCCGCGCTACTGCCCGTCCATCGAGGACAAGGTCGTGCGCTTCCCGGACCGGGACGGCCACCAGATCTTCCTGGAGCCGGAGGGGCTGGACACCCACGAGGTCTATCCCAACGGCATCTCCACGAGCCTGCCCTTCGACGTGCAGGCCGCCCTGGTGCGCACCATCCCCGGGCTCGAGCGCGCCCACGTGACCCGTCCGGGCTATGCGATCGAGTACGACTTCCTCGACCCGCGGGACCTGCTGCCGCACCTGGAGACGCGCTACCTGCCGGGGCTCTACCTCGCCGGCCAGATCAACGGCACCACCGGCTACGAGGAGGCCGCCGCCCAGGGGCTGGTCGCCGGGATGAACGCCGCCGCGGACGCCGCCGGGCGCGAGCCCTGGTGCCCGCGCCGCGAGGAGGCCTACATCGGGGTGCTGATAGACGACCTGGTCACCCGCGGCACCCGGGAGCCCTATCGCATGTTCACCTCCCGCGCGGAGTACCGGCTGCACCTGCGCGAGGACAACGCGGACCTCCGCCTCGCCGGCATCGCCCGTGCCCACGGCCTCATCGACGAGGCCCGCTGGGCGGCCGTGGAGCGCCATCGCGAGGCGGTGGAGCGCGAGCTCGAGCGCCTGCGCACGACCGTGCTCACCCCGGCGCGGGTGCCCGCGGCAACGGCCGGGCGCGTGCTCGGCGGCGAGCTCCGCCGGGATCAGACCCTGCTCGACCTGCTGCGCCGCCCGGAGGTGGATTACGACGCCCTGCGCGCGCTCCCGGGCATGGAGGAGGCCCTGCCCGCCGGGCGCAGCGCCGCCCAGGTGGCGGTGCAGGCCAAGTACGCCGGCTACCTCGAACGCCAGCGCCGCCAGATCGACCGCGCCGCCGACCACGAGTCCGTCGCCCTGCCGGCGGACATGGACTATGCGGCGGTCGCCGGCCTGTCCAGCGAGGTCCGGGAGAAGCTCCAGCGCCACCGTCCGGCGACGCTCGGTCAGGCCGGACGCATCGAGGGCATCACCCCGGCGGCGGTGTCGCTGCTGCTGGTCCACCTCAAGCGCCAGGGGGCGTTGCGGCGCAGTGCCTGAGCCGGACAGCCGCGATCTCCGGCGCCGTCTCGATGCCGGCCTCGAGGGCCTCGACCTCGATCTGCCCGAGTCCGCGCGCGACGGGCTGATCGGCTACCTCGTGCTGCTGGCGCGCTGGAACCGGGCGTTCAACCTCTCCGCCGTGCGCGAGCCGCGGGAAATGGTTGTGCGCCACCTCCTCGACAGCCTTGCCGTATTACCCCGGGTCGAGGGCGAGCGGCTGCTCGACCTCGGCACCGGCGCGGGGCTGCCGGGCATCCCGCTCGCCGTCGCGCGGCCGTCGCTGGCGGTGACGCTGCTCGACAGCAATGGCAAGAAGACGCGTTTCCTTCGCCAGGCGGTGATGACCCTCGGCCTGGACAACTGCGAGGTGGTCCACGGCCGGGCCGAGCAGGCGGGGGGCACGTTCGACGCGGTGATCTCGCGGGCGTTCACCAGCACCGCCGCGTTCTGGCGGCTTGCCGCACCCCGCCTCGCTGCGGGCGGGCACGCCTACGCCATGAAGGGCCGCTATCCGGAGGACGAGTTGTCGGAACTCGCAGCGTTGGGGGTATCATGGGCCGTTCGCGCGCTGCGGGTGCCCGGCCTGGACGCCGAGCGCCACCTCGTCGAGCTCACCGCCGCTCCGGCGCACGCGTCACAACGCGACAGGGCTGAGACATGACACGCATCATCGCCGTCACCAACCAGAAGGGCGGGGTGGGCAAGACGACCACCTGCGTCAATCTCGCGGCCTCGCTGGCCGCCAACCGCAAGCGCGTCCTGCTCGTCGACCTCGACCCGCAGGGCAACGCCACCGTCGGCGCCGGCATCGACAAGGATGGGCTGACGATCACGAACTACGAGCTGCTGATGGGCGAGGCCGAGGCACCGGAGGTGTGCGTCACCGTCGAGAACGGCGGCTTCGACGTGCTCCCGGCCAACGGCGACCTCACCGCCGCCGAGGTGGCGCTGCTCGAGACCGACGCCCGCGAGCGCCGGCTCGCCGCCGCACTGGAGGGCGTGAGCGCGGACTACGACCACATCATCATCGACTGCCCGCCGTCGCTGAACATCCTCACGGTGAATGCGCTGGTGGCCGCGACCTGCGTGCTCATCCCCATCCAGTGCGAGTACTACGCCCTGGAGGGGCTGACCGCCCTGCTCAACACCATCCGCCGGGTGCAGCAGACCGCCAACCCGGCGCTCGAGATCGAGGGACTGCTGCGGACCATGTTCGACCCGCGCAACAACCTGGCCAACCAGGTGGGCGCCCAGCTGATCGCCCACTTCAACGAGCAGGTCTACCGGACCCAGATCCCGCGCAACGTCCGTCTCGCCGAGGCCCCCAGCCACGGCCGGCCCGCGCTGCAGTATGACCGCGCCTCCCGCGGCGCGATCGCCTACATGGCGCTGGCCTCCGAGCTGCTGCGCCGCGAACGCCGCGCCGCGGCGAGTGCCTGATGCCGGAGGACGAGCCCATGAGCCAGAAACGCCGGGGACTGGGACGGGGGCTGGACGCCCTGCTCGGCGGCATGCCCGAGAATGCCGACGAGGCGGCCGCGCAGGCCGCCCGCGGCGAGCTGCGCAAGCTGCCCGTTGACCTCATCCAGCGCGGGCGTTACCAGCCGCGCACCGAGTTCGATCCCGCCGCGCTGCAGGAGCTCGCCGACTCCATCCGCGCCCAGGGCGTGGTCCAGCCGGTGGTGGTGCGGCCGCTGCCGGAGGAGCGCTTCGAGCTGATCGCCGGCGAGCGCCGCTGGCGCGCCGCCCAGCTCGCCGGTCTCACCGAGATCCCGGCGCTGGTGCGCGATGTCCCCGACGACACCGCCATCGCCGTCGCGCTGATCGAGAACATCCAGCGCGAGGACCTCAATCCGCTGGAGGAGGCCACTGCGCTCAAGCGCCTGACCGAGGAGTTCGGCATGACCCACCAGGGTGTCGCCGACGCCGTCGGGCGCTCGCGGGCCAGCGTCTCCAACCTGCTGCGCCTGCTCGAGCTCGCCCCGGAGGTGAAGACGCTGATCGGCGAGCGGCGCCTGGAGATGGGCCACGCCCGCGCCCTGCTCGGCCTGCCCATGGCGGACCAGGCACGCATCGCGCAGCAGGTCGCGGAGAAGGGACTCAGCGTGCGCGAGACCGAGGCCCTGGTGCGTCGCTACACCGAGGGGACACCCCGGCGGGAGACGCCGGCCCCGGATCCGAACATCCGCCGCCTCCAGGACGACCTCAGCGGCCGCCTGGGCGCGAGCGTTGCGATCCGCCACGGGCGCAGCGGCAAGGGGCGCGTGGTCATCGAGTACAACAGCCTCGACGAGCTGGACGGCATTCTCGAGCATATCCGCTAAGTGTGCGTCGGTGCGCAGGAACCGGCGTTGAACCCAGCTGATCAGTTCTTTATACTTCGCACGCCTTGCCACGGTCGGGGGGCACTGAGGGAGCTGCGTGCATTAAATGCGGGTCGCTAGACGAGTCGTCCTGATGCAGCTCGCGATCACCCTGGCCGCGGCGCTGGTCTGGCTGTTCGCAGCAGGCGCCCGCGCCGGGCTCGCGGCGGCGGCCGGTGGGGGCATCAGCACCGCGCTGAGCTTTTACGTGGCCGTGAAGGTCTTCTCGCGCGATCCGGGGAACAATCCCGGAGCCGCGCTGGCGGCCTTCTACCGCGCCCAGGCGATGAAGCTGCTGCTCGCGGTCGTGCTGATCTCACTGGCGATCCTGGGGTTCCGGGACCACCCGATCCCCCTGATCACGACGCTGGCGGCCACGCTAGTCGCATACTGGCTGGCCCTGCTCGGCGACACGGATAAAACGACGTAACGACGAGAAGATCAAGGTATGACCGAATCTCCGACGGAATACGTCCAGCATCATCTGCACCACCTGCAGATCGGCGAGGGCTTCTGGACCCTCAATGTGGACACCCTCATCTTCTCCTGGATCACAGGGCTGATCTTTCTCGGGCTGTTCTATGCCGTCGCACGGAGTGTGACAAGCGGGACGCCCGGAAAGTTGCAGAACGTCATCGAGATCCTGGTCGATTTCGTCGACAAGACGGTCAAGGAGAGCTTCCACGGGCCGCGCGAGTTCGTCGCGCCGCTGGCGCTCACCATCTTCGTGTGGGTGCTGTTCTGGAACCTGCTCGACCTTATCCCCGTCGACCTGATGCCGGGCCTCGCGGCCGCGGTCGGCGTGCCGTACCTGCGCATCGTGCCCTCGGCGGACATGAACGCCACCTTCGGCCTGTCGCTGACGGTGTTCGTGCTGATCGTCGTCTACGGCATGAAAGGCAAGGGCGTCGGCGGCTTCGGCAAGGAGATGCTGACGCACCCGTTCGGCAGCTTTCCGCTGCTGGTGCCGGCGAACCTGATCCTGAACATCGTCGAGATGGTCGCCAAGCCCGTCTCGCTCGCGCTTCGACTGTTCGGCAACCTGTATGCCGCGGAGCTGATCTTCATCCTCATTGCGATGCTGCCGGTATGGATCCAGTGGGTCCCCGGCGCCGCCTGGGCGATCTTCCATATTCTGGTGATCCCGCTCCAGGCCTTCATCTTCATGGTGCTGACCATCGTCTATCTGAGTCTCGCCTACGAAGAGCACTGACTCCGTAACGCCACACTTCTAACGCCTCATCATCTAGTCGGGAGGAACCCATGGAAGAAATCATCGCTCAGGTTCAGGCTTACACCGCCATCGGCGTCGGCCTGATCTTCGCCTTCGCCGCCCTCGGTACCGGTATCGGCTTCGGCCTGCTCGGCGGCAAGTTCCTCGAGGGCGCCGCGCGCCAGCCCGAGCTCACCGGTGACCTCCAGGTCCGGATGTTCATCGTGGCCGGTCTCCTCGACGCCCTCGCGATCATCGGTGTCGCCTTCGCGGCCCTGCTGATGTTCGCCAACCCGCTGCTTGGCGCGCTCGGCGGCTGACCCGGGAAGCGCTCTTCGAACGCTAAACCAAGCAGCAACCGGGAGTTTCAGCCGTGGGCATCAATGCAACCCTGATCGGACAGATGATCACGTTCCTCGTGTTCATCCTGTTCACGATGAAGTTCGTCTGGCCGCCGATCCGGCAGGCCATGCATGACCGGGAAAAACGGATTGCCGACGGGTTGGCTTCCGCGGAGCGCGGCCAGCACGAGCTCGAGCTGGCGCAGAAGCGGGCGGCCGAGCAGATTCGTGAGGCCAAGCAGCAGGCCAGCGACATCATCGAGCAGGCCAACCGGCGTGCCAGCGAGATCGTCGACGAATCCCGCGAGGAAGCGCGGGAGGCGGCCCGGCGTGAGCACGCTGCAGCCGAGGCACGCATCGAGCAGGAGGTCGCCCAGGCCCGCTCGGAGCTGCGCAAGCAGGTGTCCGACCTGGCGATCCGGGGCGCCTCCCGCATCCTCGAGCGCGAGGTGGACGCCAAGGCTCACAACGCCATGCTCGAAGAGCTGGCCGACCAACTCTGAGGCAAAGCCAACATGGCGGAGAGCACTACCGTCGCCCGGCCGTACGCCAAGGGCCTGTTCGACCTTGCCCGCGAGCAGGATGCGCTCGCGGCCTGGTCGGAGCAGCTTGAGCTGCTTGCCGGCGTCGTGGGCCATCCCGAGATGGCCCAGCTGCTCGGCAGTCCCAAACTGACCATCGAGCAGCGCGCCGACCTGGTCATCGGGGTGTGCGGCGAGGGGCTTACCGAACAGGGGCGCAACCTCGTCCATCTGCTCATCGACAACTCGCGCCTGCAGGTGCTGCCCGAGATCGCGGCACAGTATCGCGACCTGCGCGCCGACGCGGAGCGAACCGTCGAGGCACGGCTGGTTGCGGCACAGGCGGTGGACGAGGATGTCCGGGCCCGGCTCGAGTCGGCCCTGTCCAAGCGTCTCGACCGTACGGTGACGCTGACCGCCGAGATCGACGAGTCGCTTCTCGGCGGCGCGGTGATCCGCGCGGGCGATCTGGTCATCGACGGTTCCGTGCAGGGCAGGCTCAAGCGTCTCGCCGGCGCAGTGAGCCGCTAAGGGGAAGATTCAACGATGCAACTCAATCCGAGCGAAATTAGCGACCTCATCAAGCAGCGTATCGAGAACTTCGAGGCGGTTGCCGAGGCGCGCAACGAGGGTACCGTGGTCGGCGTGACCGACGGTATCGTGCGCATCCATGGCCTCGCCGATGCGATGCAGGGCGAGATGCTCGAGTTCCCTAACGACACCTTCGGCATGGCGCTCAACCTCGAGCGCGACTCCGTCGGTGCCGTCATCCTGGGTGACTACTCGCATCTCAGCGAGGGCGATTCGGTGCGTGCCACCGGGCGCATCCTCGAGGTGCCGGTGGGCGAGGGCCTGCTCGGCCGCGTGGTCGACCCGCTGGGCAGCCCCGTCGACGGCAAGGGCGCGATCGACGCCGCCGGCTCCGAGCCGGTGGAGAAGGTGGCTCCCGGCGTCATCACCCGCCAGGGCGTGGACCAGCCGGTGCAGACCGGCCTCAAGTCCATCGACTCGATGGTCCCGGTCGGCCGCGGTCAGCGCGAGCTGATCATCGGCGACCGCCAGACCGGCAAGACCGCGATCGCCATCGACACGATCATCAACCAGAAGGGCTCCGGCATTAAGTGCATCTACGTGGCGGTGGGCCAGAAGGCCTCTTCCATCGCCAACGTGGTGCGCAAGCTCGAGGAGCACGGCGCGATGGATCACACCATCGTCGTGTCCGCCTCGGCCGCCGAGTCCGCCGCGCTGCAGTACATCGCGCCCTACGCCGGCTGTGCCATGGGCGAGTACTTCCGCGACCGCGGCGAGGATGCCCTGATCATCTACGACGACCTCACCAAGCAGGCGTGGGCGTACCGCCAGGTCTCGCTGCTGCTGCGCCGCCCACCGGGCCGTGAGGCCTACCCGGGTGACGTGTTCTACCTCCACTCCCGGCTGCTGGAGCGCGCCGCGCGCATCAACGCCGAGGAGGTCGAGCGCCGCACCAACGGCGAGGTCAAGGGCAAGACCGGCTCGCTCACCGCGCTGCCGATCATCGAGACCCAGGCGGGCGACGTCTCCGCGTTCGTGCCGACCAACGTGATCTCGATCACCGACGGTCAGATCTACCTGGAGTCGGACCTGTTCAACGCGGGTGTCCGCCCGGCGATCAACGCCGGCCTGTCGGTCTCCCGTGTCGGCGGCTCCGCGCAGACGAAGATCATCAAGAAGCTCGGCAGCGGCATCCGCCTGGCACTGGCGCAGTACCGCGAGCTCGCGGCCTTCGCGCAGTTCGCCTCGGATCTCGACGAGGCCACGCGCAAGCAGCTCGAGCGCGGCCAGCGCGCCATGGAGCTGCTCAAGCAGCCGCAGTACTCGCCGCTGTCCGTGGCACACATGGCCGTGTCCCTCTACGCGCTCGACCAGGGCTATCTCGACGAGCTGGAGCTCGATCAGATCGGCGCCTTCGAGCACGAGCTGCACCGGCACTTCGATTCCAGCTACGCCGACCTGCTCAAGCAGATCGACGAGTCGGGTGATTACGGCGACGAGGTCGCCGAGTCGATCCGCAAGGGCATCGAAGACTTCAAGGCCCACGGCACCTGGTAAACCGACGGCGGGGATCGTATGTCCGGCGCTAAAGAGATCCGCACAAAGATCAAGAGCGTCCAGAACACGCAGAAGATCACGACCGCCATGGAGATGGTGGCGGCCTCGAAGATGCGCAATGCCCAGCATCGCATGCAGGCCGCCCGCCCCTATGCGGACAAGATCCGGCGCGTGATCCGGCACCTCGCACAGGCCAACCCGGAGTACACCCACCCGTTCCTTCAGGAGCGGGAGGTGAACCGGGTCGGCTACATCATCGTCTCCAGCGACCGCGGGCTGTGCGGCGGGTTGAACAACAACCTGTTCCGCTCCGTGGTGCGCTCGATGAAGGCGAGCGAGGACGCCGGCCGCGAGGTCTCGGTGGTGACCATCGGCTCGAAGGCCATCCAGTTCTTCGGCCGCCTGGGCGCCAACGTCGTCGCGGAGACGTCCCAGATCGGCGACCGGCCGCACCTCGACGACCTCGTGGGCGCGGTCAAGGTCATGCTCGACCGCTACGAGGCGGGCGAGATCGACGAGCTCCACCTCTGCTACAACGAGTTCGTCAACACCATGACCCAGCGGCCCACCATCGAGCGCGTGCTGCCGCTGCCGGCCGCCGAGGAGGACGAGGAGCCGCGCCACAACTGGGACTACATCTACGAGCCCAACGCGGTCGAGGCACTGGATCTGCTGCTGACGCGGTACGCCGAGGCGCTCGTCTACCAGTCGGTGGTCGAGAATATCGCCTGTGAGCAGGCGGCGCGGATGGTGGCGATGAAGGCGGCGTCGGACAACGCCGGCAACCTCATCGATGACCTCCAGCTCGCCTACAACAAGGCGCGCCAGGCCGCGATCACCAAGGAGCTCTCCGAGATCGTCTCCGGGGCGGAGGCGGTCTAGCGCCGGCGCGTCGGCCGGGCAGCCGGATCGAAAGAATTCGCGAAGAGGAACTGGGTTATGAGTTCAGGAAAGATCGTCCAGATCATCGGTGCCGTCGTGGAGGTGGAGTTCCCCCGCGACCAGGTGCCGAAGGTCTATGATGCCCTGTACGTGGCGGACTACGACCTCACCCTCGAGGTCCAGCAGCAGATCGGCGACGGTGTCGTGCGCTGCATCGCCATGGGCACCACCGACGGCGTCAAGCGCAACGTCGAGGTCACCAACACCGGCGCGGCCATCTCCGTGCCCGTTGGCCAGAAGACGCTTGGGCGCATCATGGACGTCCTCGGCCGGCCCGTGGACCAGGCCGGCGACATCGGCGAGGAGCAGCGCTGGGAGATCCACCGCAAGGCGCCCTCCTACGAGGAGCAGGCCGCGAGTCAGGAGCTGCTGGAGACGGGCATCAAGGTCATCGACCTGCTCTGCCCCTTCGCCAAGGGCGGCAAGGTCGGCCTGTTCGGCGGTGCCGGCGTGGGCAAGACCGTCAACATGATGGAGCTCATCCGCAACATCGCCATCGAGCACAGCGGCTACTCCGTGTTCGCCGGCGTGGGCGAGCGCACCCGTGAGGGCAACGACTTCTACCACGAGATGAAGGAGTCGGACGTCCTCGACAAGGTCGCGCTGGTCTACGGCCAGATGAACGAGCCGCCGGGCAACCGCCTGCGCGTGGCGCTCACCGGCCTGACCATGGCGGAGTTCTTCCGCGACGAGGGCCGTGACGTGCTGATGTTCATCGACAACATCTACCGTTACACCCTCGCGGGCCAGGAGGTCTCGGCGCTGCTCGGCCGCATGCCCTCCGCGGTGGGCTACCAGCCGACCCTGGCCGAGGAGATGGGTGTGCTCCAGGAGCGCATCACTTCCACCAACACCGGCTCCATCACCTCGGTGCAGGCCGTGTACGTCCCTGCCGACGACCTCACGGACCCGTCCCCGGCGACCACGTTTGCCCATCTGGACGCGACCGTCGTGCTGGCGCGCTCCATCGCGGAGCTCGGCATCTACCCGGCCGTGGACCCGCTGGATTCCACCTCCCGCCAGCTCGACCCGCTGGTGATCGGCGAGGAGCACTACAACACCGCCCGTGCGGTGCAGACCGTGCTCCAGCGCTACAAGGAGCTCAAGGACATCATCGCCATCCTCGGCATGGACGAGCTCTCCGAGGACGACAAGCTCACGGTGTCTCGGGCGCGCAAGATCCAGCGCTTCCTCTCGCAGCCGTTCTTCGTCGCGGAGGTGTTCACCAACACCCCCGGCAAGTTCGTGTCGCTCAAGGAGACCATCCGCGGCTTCCGTGCCATTGTCGACGGCGAGTGCGACGACCTGCCGGAGCAGGCCTTCTACATGGTGGGCACCATCGACGAGGCCCGCGAGAAGGCGCAGTCTCTCTAAACAAAGGTTGCAGGTGAGCATATGGCCATGACCATGCACGTGGACATCGTAAGCGCGGAGGAATCGATCTTCTCGGGTACGGCGACCTTCGTGCTTGCCCGCGCCACGGATGGCGAGGTAGGCATCATGCCGCGGCACGTGCCGATGCTGGCCCAGCTCAAGCCGGGCGAGGTCATGGTGCGGGCCCAGGGCGGCGAGGAGACGCTGTACTACTGCTCCGGCGGGATGCTGGAGGTGCAGCCCCACGTGGTCACCGTGCTTGCCGACACGGCGGTACGGGCCCGCGACCTCGACGAGGCCGCCGCCAAGGAGGCCAAGCGCCGTGCCGAGGAGGCGATCTCCGAGCGCAGTGCCGAGATGGACTACGCCCGAGCCCAGGCTGAGCTTGCCGAGGCGGTGGCGAAGCTGCGGACCCTCGACAAGATTCGGCGGGGCCGCGGCAGCAACGCCTGACCGGTTGCCCGGACGGGCCATGGCGCGCGGTCACCCGCTCCGGGTGCCGCGCGTTTTTCGTTGTGCGGGAGGGACGAGACGATGACCGCGCCGCTGTCGATTGTGATCCTCGCCGCGGGGGCTGGCACCCGCATGCGTTCCGCATTGCCCAAGGTGCTCCATCCGGTCGCCGGCCGGCCGATGCTGGCCCGGGTGATCGATGCCGCCGTCGCGCTGGGCCCGGACGATATCCATGTCATCTACGGACACGGCGGCGAGCGCGTGCGTAACGCCCTCGCGAACGCCGACGTGCACTGGGTGGAGCAGGCGCAACGCCTCGGCACCGGGCACGCCGTGGGCCAGGCGATGCCGGATATCGACGACCGTCACCGCGTCCTGGTGCTGTGCGGCGACACGCCGCTGATCACCACGACCACCCTGCAGCGGCTCTGCGAGGCCGCGGGCGATGGTGCCGCGCTGCTCACCGCCCACCCGGCCGACCCGACCGGTTACGGGCGCATCCTCCGCGATGCGGACGGTGCCGTCGCCGGCATCGTCGAGGAGAAGGACGCGGACGCCGCCCAGCGGGCCATCGGCGAGGTGAATACCGGCGTGATGTGCCTGCCTGCCGGGCATCTGCGCGGCTGGCTCGACCGTCTCACCGCTGACAATGCCCAGGGCGAGTACTACCTCACCGACGTGATCGCCCTCGCCCGCGCCGACGGTGTGCCCGTCGCGGGGACCGCAACTGCCGACGACGGCGAGGTCCTGGGCGTGAACAGCCGCGCCCAGCTCGCCACGGTGGAGCGGCTGTGGCAGCGCCGCGAGGCCGACCGCCTGATGGCCGCGGGCGTGACCCTCCTCGACCCGGCACGCTTCGACGTGCGCGGCGAGCTGCGGTGCGGGCAGGACGTCACCATCGACGTGAACTGCCAGTTCATCGGCGAGGTGAGCCTCGGCAACGGCACGGTCATAGGCCCCAACTGCACCATCACCGACAGCCAAATCGGCGAGGGCGTGGAGATCGCGGCGAACAGCGTGATCGAGGGCGCCGTGATCGCCGGTTCCGCCCATGTCGGCCCGTTCGCCCGCCTTCGCCCGGGCACGGTGCTGGCACGGGGGGCGAAGGTCGGCAACTTCGTCGAGACGAAGAACGCCGGGGTCGGCGAGGGCGCCAAGATCAATCACCTGTCGTATGTTGGCGACGCGGAGGTCGGCGCCGACGCCAACATCGGCGCCGGCACTATCACGTGCAACTACGACGGCGCCAACAAGCACCGCACGGTCATCGGCGAGGATGCCTTCATCGGCTCGAACACGGCGCTGGTCGCCCCGGTGCGCATCGGTCGCGGCGCGACTATTGGCGCCGGCTCCGTGATCCGCGACGATGCACCCGAGGACAGCCTCACGCTCACCGGGATTCCCCAGAAGAGCGTGCCGGGCTGGCGCCGGCCGCGGCGGGACGACGACTAGCGCCGCGCCGGCCACTGTGCCACTTCACCGCGGGAGCCCGCGGCCACGGTCGAGGATCAGCAGCGCATGTGTGGAATCGTAGGAGCGGTCGCCGAGCGTGACGTCACCCCCATCCTGATCGAGGGCCTGCGGCGGCTGGAGTACCGCGGCTACGATTCCGCCGGGCTTGCCGTGGTCGACGCCGGCGGGACGCTCCTGCGTCACCGGGTGGTCGGCAAGGTCGCGGCGCTGGATCAGCGCCAGGCGGCCGAGCCCATCAACGGCACACTGGGCATCGCCCACACCCGGTGGGCCACCCACGGCGCGCCTACCGAGGCCAACGCCCATCCCCACGCCTCCTGCGGCCGAATCGCCCTGGTGCACAACGGCATCATCGAGAACCACGAGTCCATGCGCCGGTCGCTGACCGAGCAGGGCTACACGTTCGGTTCCGAGACGGACACCGAGGTGGTGGTCAACGCCGTGCACGCCGCCACCGCCCGCGGCGAGGACCTCCTCGGCGCGGTGCGCACCGCCGTGCGCACCCTGGACGGCGCCTACGCCCTGGGCGTGATCGACGCCGACGAGCCGGACCGCCTGATCGCCGCGCGCCAGGGCAGCCCGCTGGTGATCGGCGTCGGCATCGGCGAGCACTTCATCGCCTCGGACGTGGCTGCGCTGCTGCCCGTCACCCAGCAGTTCATCTTCCTCGAGGAGGGCGACGTCGCCGTGCTCACCCGTGAGGCGGTGACCGTCTACGACCGCGACGGCCGCGAGGTCCAGCGCCCGGTGCGCACCTCCGAGCTCTCCGCGGAGGCCGTGGAGCGCGGCAACTACCGCCACTTCATGGCCAAGGAGATCCACGAGCAGCCCCGTGCCATCGGCGACACCCTGGAGGGCCGGCTGACCGCCGAGCGGCTGCTGGTCGAGTCCCTGGGGCCGGAGGCCGGGCCGGTGCTCGCCGACGTCGAGCGCGTGCAGATCGTCGCCTGCGGCACGAGCTACCATGCCGGTCTGGTGGCACGGTACTGGTTCGAGAGCATTGCCGGCATCCCCTGCGAGGTGGAGGTCGCCAGCGAGTTCCGCTACCGCCGCCACGTGGTCGCGCCGGGGACGCTGTTCCTCACCATCTCCCAGTCCGGCGAGACCGCCGACACGCTTGCCGCCCTGCGCGAGGCGCGCAACCTCGGCTACATGGCGTCGCTGGCGATCTGCAACGTCCCCGAGAGCTCGCTGGTGCGCGAGTCCGACCTCGTGCTCATGACCCACGCGGGCCCGGAGATTGGTGTCGCCTCCACCAAGGCCTTCACCACCCAGCTCACCGCCCTCGCGCTGACCGTCATCGCCGCCGGCCGCCGCCATGGCCTCGACGCGGCGGCGGAGGCGGAGATGGTCGCCTCGCTGCGCCGGCTGCCGGGGCAGGTGGAGTCCGCCCTGGCACTGGAGCCCGAGATCCGGCGCATCGCCGAGCAGTTCATCGACAAGCGCCACAGCCTCTTCCTTGGCCGCGGCGAGCACTACCCGATCGCCCTCGAAGGCGCGCTCAAGCTCAAGGAGATCTCCTACATCCACGCCGAGGCGTACCCGGCCGGCGAGCTCAAGCACGGGCCGCTGGCCCTGGTGGACGGCGAGATGCCGGTGGTCACCATCGCCCCCAACGACAGCCTGGTGGAGAAGCTGAAGTCCAACCTCCAGGAGGTTCGCGCCCGCGGCGGGCGGCTGTTCGTGTTCGCCGACGCCGCCGCCGCGCCGGAGCGCAGCGACGGCTGCGAGGTCATCACCCTGCCGGCCACCGACACCATCACCGCGCCGGTGGTCTACACCGTGCCGCTGCAGCTCCTCGCCTACCACGTCGCCGTGCTCAAGGGCACGGACGTTGACCAGCCCCGCAACCTGGCGAAGTCGGTGACCGTCGAGTAGGTACCGGGTCCGGCACGATTCGATGGAGTAACGCCGCCTGGCTATGAAGCCGGTCCGGAAATGGGCGCCCCGGATAGCTGGGGCGCAACCTGGCCACGCGCCACGCCGGAGTAAATGGGCGGGCGCCGCGACATGGGCGAAATCGACGTGGCGGCACGATCGGGATCGGTTTTGGCTTCCCTGTCCCGGGCCTCACCCCTGACCGATCATCAGTCCCGCCCCGACGACCACCAGTGCCACGCCGGTCAGCCGCCCGGCGAGCCGCCCGTGGCGGGCCAGCTTTTCGATGAATACGAAGGCGGCGATCAGGGCTACCCAAAGCAGGTTCATGACCCCCGCCGTGAAGAGCAACAGCATCAGCGCCCAGCAGCAGCCCAGGCAGATCACCCCATGCTCCGCGCCCATGCGGAATGCGCCGGCGACGCCGGGACGCCAGTGGAAGAGGAAGAACTGCAGGGGCGAACGGCAATTGCGCAGGCAGGCGTCCTTAACCGGGAGCCACTGGTAAACACCGGCGACTATCAGTAGGCCACCGCTCATGACCGCGCTGGCCGATGCCATGGCCGGGGTAAGCAACCGGAGGGCCTCCAGCAGACCATGGAGGATGGTGGCCGCCAGGCTGAACGCCGTCCACACCGCCAGATATCCGGTAGCGAACACCCAGGTCACGGGCAGGACCGGCCTGTCCTCTCGGGCCATGGACGCGTAAAGAAGTATCGCCGGTGTGGCGCTTGGCAGCATCATGCCCACCATCATCACCGACCACATGACGAAGGTGAGCAGGAAAGTGCCGACCGACCAAGGGGGCGGAGTCGCCATGCCGGCCATGGCCATGCCGCCGTCGGACATGGACACCATCCGGCCTGCGTCGATCCAGAGATAGATCCACGCCAGCAGACTGACGCCGACGAGACCCGCCGCAGCGGCGAACCGCCCGTGACGCGGGTTAACGGGATCGACGCCGCCGGTCATCCGACCGCCCCGCCCTCCGCCGTCAGGCCGCCCAGCTAAACGGTGCGAAGTGGCCGTTCCGTGTGCCGCTGGTGTCGTCCCAATCCACGCCGAAGGCATGGAAATGGCTCACCTGGGCATTGGCGAGGGCCAGGCGCGGGGTCACGGGGTGAGCGGTGTTTTCCAGGTAGATCGGCTCGCCCTCCTTCGAGGCGCTCGGTACGCCGACCGCGGACTGCTCGACGAGCTCACCGGCGGAGACCTTCCACGCCATGCCCTTGTTCTCGAAGCTGATCGGGCGCCGCTCGATGCCCGCGTTCTCGCTGATCAGTGGTGTGATCGCCGCCAGGGGCCCGCCAAACCTGCCGGATGTGATGTCCGCGATGGCCCGGGCCTGGCGCTCGTCG
>WBJT01000020.1_pt1 | contig 55779 bp, 50 predicted proteins | sample 5109881 | NCBI WGS metagenome assembly WBJT01 (sample SAMN11895465, study PRJNA545514) | wastewater metagenome | isolation source: saline BTEX enrichment culture, original innoculum from Kuwait petroleum... | place: USA:Stillwater, OK | collected 2018-09-01
ATCTCGGTGGTGGTGCTCACCACGTCGGTGATCCTGCCCATGGTGAACGCCGCCGGCATCGACCCGCTGTGGTTCGGCATCTTCCTGGTGGTCGTGGTGGAGATGTCGCAGATCACCCCGCCGGTGGGCTTCAACCTGTTCGTGCTCCAGGGGCTGACAGGGCGCAACATCTTCCGCATCGCCGGCGCCTCGCTGCCGTTCTTCCTGGTGCTGCTGAGCGCCGTCGTCATCCTGGTGGTCTTCCCGGAGCTGGCGACCTGGCTGCCGCAGCAGATGGCCCGCTAGGGACGGACCCCGCCGACCCGCGCGACGGAACGCCTCCGACGAACCCGGCCGTACCGGTGTGCCACCCCCGCACCGGACGCCAGACGTACCATGACGGTCCCGGCCGGCAGGGCTCACCCGCCACCGGCCCGGTGACCGGATTCGACACACGCATCCGAGCCGAGCACAGCCAATGAACGACGACACAGCACATCACGGCAGCGGCCAGTGGCAGTTCTGGATCGACCGCGGCGGCACCTTCACCGACGTCATCGGTCGTCGCCCGGACGGGACCGTGCTCACCCGCAAGGTCCTCTCGGAGAACCCGGAGCGCTATCGCGACGCCGCCCTGCAGGGCATCCGCGAGCTGCTCGGTCTCGCCGACGGCGCACCGATCCCTGCGGATCAGCTCGAACACGTGAAGATGGGCACCACCGTGGCCACCAACGCGCTGCTCGAGCGCGACGGCGAGCGCACCCTGCTCGCCGTCACCCGCGGCTTCCACGACGCACTGCGCATCGGCTACCAGTCGCGCCCGGACATCTTCGCCCAGCACATCGAGCTGCCGGAGCTGCTCTACGAGCGCGTGGTGGAGATCGACGAGCGCCTGGGTGCGGACGGCGAGGTGATCGAGCCCCTGGACGAGGCCGCGGCGCGGCAGGCGCTGCAGGCGGCCTACGACGACGGCATCCGCGCGATCGCGATCTGCCTGGTCCACGGCTACCGCTACACCGACCACGAGGCGCGGCTCGCCGCGATCGCCGGGGAGATCGGCTTCACCCAGGTGTCGGTCTCCCACCGCGTGAGCCCGCTGATGCGCCTGGTCGGGCGTGGCGACACCACGGTGGTCGACGCCTACCTCTCGCCGATCCTGCGCCGCTACGCCGACCAGGTCGCCGGCGAGCTCGGCGACACCCGGCTGATGTTCATGAAATCCGATGGCGGGCTCACCGAGCACCGCTACTTCGAGGGCAAGGACGCCATCCTCTCCGGCCCCGCCGGGGGCATCGTCGGCTGCGTGCGCACCGCGGCGATGGCGGGTTACGAGCGCGTCATCGGCTTCGACATGGGCGGCACCTCCACGGACGTCTCCCACTACGCCGGCGAGTACGAGCGCAGCTTCGAGACCGTGATCGCCGGCATCCGCATGCGCGTGCCGATGCTCCAGATCCACACCGTCGCCGCCGGCGGCGGCTCCATCTGCCACTTCGACGGCAGCCGCTACCGGGTGGGGCCGGACTCCGCCGGCGCCGACCCGGGCCCGGCGTGCTACCGCCGGGGCGGGCCGCTCACGGTCACCGACTGCAACGTCATGCTCGGCAAGCTCCAGCCCGAGTTCTTCCCGCGGGTCTTCGGCCCCGAGGCGGACCGGCCCCTGGACGCCGCCGTCGTCCACGAGCGCTTCGCCGAACTGGCCGCGGCGATCCGCGAGGCCACCGGCGACGAGCGCAGCCCGGCGGCGGTGGCCGAGGGCTTCCTGCGCATCGCCGTGGAGAACATGGCCAACGCCATCAAGGAGATCTCGGTGCAGCGCGGCCACGACGTGACCGGCTACACCCTCAACTGCTTCGGCGGTGCCGGTGGCCAGCACGCCTGCCTGGTCGCCGACGCCCTGGGCATGACCCGGGTGCTGATCCACCCCCACGCCGGGGTGCTCTCCGCCTACGGAATGGGGCTCGCCGACCTCACCACCGTGCGCGAGATGCCCGTGGACGCCCCCCTGGACGACGCACTCGCGGCCCGCGTGGCCGCCGAGCTGGACCGCCTCGCCGAGGACGGGCTGGCGGAGCTCGCCGATCAGGGCTGCCCGCGGGAGCGGGTGAGCATGCGCCGGCGCCTGCACGCCAAGTACGAGGGCACCGACACCACCCTGGAGGTGGACCTGGACGACGCGGAGCGCAGCCGCGCCGCCTTCGAGGCGGAACACCGCCAGCAGTTCGGCTTCGTCATGCCCCACAAGCGGCTGGTGGTGGCCGCCGCGACCGTGGACCTCACCGGCGAGAGCGGCGCCCTGGACGACGAGACCCCGGTGGCCGGACGCGGCTCCGGCGCCCCCGGGGCCCTGGCCACGGTGACCACCCACATGGCCGGCGAGGACCACGAGACCCCGGTCCACGACCGCGAGGCCCTGCTGCCGGGGGACCGCATCGCCGGTCCCGCGGTCATCCGCGACCCGGTCTCCACCATCGTGGTCGAGCCGGGCTGGGCGATCACCGTCTCGCCGCGCAACCACGTGGTCATGGAACGCGTGGAGGCCCGGCCGCAGCGGGTGGCCGTGGGCACCGACGTGGACCCGGTGATGCTCGAGGTCTTCAACAACCTGTTCATGTCCGTCGCCGAGCAGATGGGCGTGACCCTGCGCAAGACCGCCTACTCCGCCAACATCAAGGAGCGGCTGGACTTCTCCTGCGCGGTCTTCGACCCGGAGGCGAACCTGGTCGCCAACGCCCCCCACGTGCCCGTGCACCTGGGCTCCATGGGCGAGAGCGTGCGCGCCATCGTCGATCGCCGCCGCGAGAGCATGCGCCCCGGCGACGTGTTCATGCTGAACGATCCCTACCACGGCGGCACCCACCTGCCCGACATCACCGTGGTCACCCCGGTATTCGACGACGCCGGCGCGCGGGTGCTGTTCTACATCGCCTCCCGTGCCCATCACGCCGACGTCGGCGGCATCACCCCCGGGTCCATGCCGCCGGACAGCCGTCGCATCGACGAGGAGGGGGTGCTCATCGACAACTTCCACCTCGTCGACGCCGGCAGCTTCCGTGAGGCGGCCGTGCGCGAGCTGCTCACCGGCGGCGACCATCCGGTCCGCGACGTCGAGCAGAACCTCAACGACCTGCGCGCGCAGATCGCCGCCAACGAGAAGGGCGCCCGGGAGCTGCGGGGCATGATCGCGCAGTTCGGCCTGGAGGTCGTGCACGCCTACATGCACCACGTCCAGGACAACGCCGAGGAGCAGGTGCGCCGGGTGATCGACGTGCTCGAGGACTGCCGCTACGAGCTACCCATGGACAACGGCACTGCCGTGCGCGTGGCGGTGACCGTCGACCGCACCGCTCGTACCGCGCGGGTGGACTTCACCGGCACCGACGACGCCCAGGCGAGCAACTTCAACGCCCCGGTGGCGGTGACGCGGGCCGCCGTGCTCTACGTCCTGCGCACCCTGGTCGCCGACGACATCCCGCTCAACGACGGCTGCCTCAAGCCCGTGGAGCTGGTCATCCCGGAGGGCAGCCTGCTCAATCCGCGCTTCCCCGCCGCAGTGGTCGCCGGCAACGTCGAGGTCAGCCAGGTGGTGACCAACGCCCTCTACCTGGCACTGGGCCGCCAGGCCGCCGCCCAGGGCACCATGAACAACCTGACCTTCGGCAACGACCGCTACCAGCACTACGAAACCCTGTGCGGCGGTACCGGCGCGGGCCCGGACTTCGACGGCGCGAGCGCGGTGCAGTCGCACATGACCAACAGCCGCCTCACCGACCCCGAGGTCCTGGAATGGCGCTTCCCGGTGCTGCTGGAGGGCTTCTCCATCCGCGCCGGCTCCGGGGGCGCCGGCCGGCACCGTGGCGGTGACGGCGCGGTGCGGCGGATCCGCTTCCGCGAGCCCATGACCGTGGCAATCCTGTCCAACTCCCGGCGGGTGGCCCCGCCCGGGCTGGCGGGCGGCGAGCCCGGGGCACTGGGCGAGCAGTGGGTGGAGCGTGCCGACGGGCGGCGGGAGGCGCTGGCGGGCACCGATCGGACCGAGGTGGCCGACGGCGACACGGTGGTGGTCGCCACCCCCGGCGGCGGGGGCTACGGCCGGCCGGAGTGACGCTCCCTGCGTATCACGGGCGCCGCCAGCGGGCGGCGCCCGTCTCGATGCCCTCGAACACCCGGCCGAGGGGCGTGCGCACGATGACCAGTCCGAGGGCTACCCCGACGCCGTTGGCCGCGGCGTCCGCCAGCGACATCGTGCGCTCGCCGCCCAGTCCCTGCAGCCCCTCCAGGACCAGCCCGATCACGAACAGCAGCAGCGCCACGGTGGGCACCCGCCGCCGCCACGCCTGGGCGAACCACCAGGCGAGGACGGCGTAGGCGAGCGCGTGCTGGGCCTTGTCCCAGGACAGCCCCACCGGCGGGCTCGGCGGCGCCGGCGTCAGCGACAGCCATACCACCAGCGCGAGCACCGCGAATGCGCCCGCACGCCAGAGCCGCGGATGACGCAGCCGCCCTGTCCTGAACCCGGAACCCTGCATATCGTCCCCGCAATCCTTAGAGCCTGTTTCAGTAGACCGCATGCATCGCGTTGCGTCTGAGCGTCCGCCACGCAAGGCGCGTGCGACGCGGTGTGGTCATTTCACATAAGGAACGCGCAACGCCGCGTGGTGGGCGCTCAGACCCAACCCTGTGGGGCGCTCGTCTGTGGCCCCGGGGCGGTGTCAGGGCCTCCTTATGTACCGCCGGGCACACCGCGTCGGCCCATCCTGGCCCCGGAACCACAGGCGAGCGCCGCGGCGTATGCGGCCTACTGAAACAGGCTCCTAATGACCGACACAGTCGTATACCACACGAAGGCCAGCGCGTGGGCAGTGTAACCGGAGGGTGACGGCATGCCCGGCGCCGATGCCGCGACGGGCGTCGATGTCGAGCGGGCCGGTCGACGCTGGCACTGCGACGGGCACGACGGCACAATGCCCGGACCATTCGTTGCGGAAAGGCCGATGAGCGAGCGACACGAGGCGATCCTGAGCTACTGGTTCGGCGGCGACGCCGCCGATCGGGACGACGGCGCCATCGCCGGGGAGCGCATGGACCTGTGGTTCCGCGCCGACGACACAGTGGACGCCGAGATCGAGGCCGAATTCGGCGCCCTGCTCCAGCTCGCCCGCCGCGGCGAGTGCGATACCTGGGGCGAGAGCCCGCGCGGACGGCTGGCGCTGATCGTGCTGCTGGACCAGTTCTCCCGCAACATATTCCGTGACACCCCGGACGCCTTCGCCAGCGACCGCCTCGCCCTGGCGCATTCCCTGGAGGGCCAGACGCAGGACCAGGACCTTGCCCTGCGCCCGGTGGAGCGGCTGTTCTTCTACATGCCGATGATGCACGCCGAATCACTGCCGGTGCAGGACCGCGCCGTGCAGCGTTTCGAGGAACTGGTCGCCGCCGTACCCGAGCCCGAACGCCCCCCCTTCGAGCGCTCGCTCAAGGCGGCGCGGGAGCACCGGGACACCATCCTGCGCTTCGATCGTTTCCCGCACCGCAACCGCATCCTCAACCGCGAGAGCACCCCGGCGGAGACGGATTTCCTGGAACGCGGACATCCATCCGACGCCCCATGACCGGTCTCCGCGGCCCGGGCATCACCGCGGACACCCAGCTCCGGGACCTGCTCACCCTGCTTGCCGGCCCCGGCAGCCGCGCCTGGGCGATACGCGCCACGGCCACCGGCCACCTGTGTGTGGACGACACCGGAACCAGCCGTGTCCTCGCCCCCTCGCCGGGGCTGCGGACATGCCTGCGGGATTCGCTCCGGCGCCCCTGTCTCCTCCCCGCCCCGCTGCTCGCCGAGCTGCCCGGTGCGGCCGCGATCGTAGGGGACGGCTGGATCGCGGCGTGCACGAACCCCGGGGGCGACGACGAATGGCTGGTCGTCGCCGGCACATCCGCCGGCGATGGCACCCGCATCGCCGCCGCCGCCCGACGGCGGCGCCAGCACCGGCGCCTGGCCACCGCCGTGGACGAGGCCCAGACCGTCCTGGACGCCCTGCCCTTCCCGGTCTTCTACAAGGACGAGTCGTCCCGCTACCGCGGGTGCAACCGGCCGTTCGCCGAGGTGGTCTCCGGCGCCGGCCCCGCCGGTCTCGTCGGCTACCACCCGGACCGTTTCCTGAGCCAGGAGCACCTCGCCACCCACCACGAAATCGACCAGGCGCTGTGGCGCGGTGAGCACGAGGAACTGCCCTACGAGCTGACCTTCGATGACGGCACCGGCACGCTGCGCGAGGTACGCTGCCACAAGCGCCTGACACGGACCGGACACGGCGAGCGACTGATCGTCGGCGCCCTGCTGGACGTCAGCGACCACCGGCGCACCGAGCGCGCGCTGCAGGCGAGCGAGGCACGGCTCTACCGGTTCATCGAGGAGTCGCCGGACGCCTACTTCCTGCTGGACGAGACCGGCGTCATCCTGCGCGCCAACCGCGGCGCCAGCCGCCTGACCGGCGCGGACGACGGGATGCTGGTCGGCGCGCCGCTATGGCCCTGGCTGGGTGCGACGGACCCCCGCGCCGAGCCCCCGGGCCCGGGCCTGCTGGACGCCGCCGGGGGACCGCAGTGCCTGGAGGCGGTGCTGCGGCACGCCGACGGAGAGGCGATCCCGGTGGAGCTGCGCATCAGCGAGATCGCCGACGACGGCGCCACCCAGCGCCTGTGCGTGGCCACAGACATCCGCGAACGGCATCGTGCGCAGGCCCGCATGCGCCGCCACGAGCGGATGTTCCGGGACGTCTTCGAGGCCTCGGAAGACGCCATTCTGATTCTCGACGGCGACCGTTTCGTGGAGTGCAACCAGGCGACACTGGACGTGCTCGGCGCGCGCCACCTGGAACGGGGGGCAGTGCTGCCGTTCACGCCCTGGGACGTCTCCCCGCCGACCCAGCCGGACGGCACCGACTCCCGGATCAAGGCGCAGCAGATGATCGCGCTCGCCCACTATCGTCACTTCCACCGCTTCGAGTGGCTGTGCCGCGGCTTCGACGGCCAGGACATCCCCATCGAGGCGACCATGACGACTATCGCCTACAACGGCCGCACCGCGCTCTACACGGTCTGCGTCGACATCAGCGAGCGCCGCCGCCACGAGGAGGAGGCCTTCAGCCTCGCCTACTACGACCCGCTCACCGGCCTGCCGAACCGCCGCCTGCTGCAACACCGTGCCGTGGACACGATCCGCGAGCACCAGGCCGGCGGGCGCAGCCTCGGCGTGCTCTACCTGGACCTGGACCGGTTCAAGGACATCAACGACACCCAGGGCCACAAGACCGGCGACGGCATCCTCGCGGCCATCGCCGACCGGCTCGCCGACAGGCTGCGCCCGGGCGACACCCTCGCCCGGCTCGGGGGCGACGAGTTCGCCGTGCTCTGCCCGGACTGCGACGCAGCCGTTCTGGACGAGGTCGTCGACGACCTGGGACGGGCGTTCGAGTCCCCGCTCCCCCTCGCCGGCGGCGAGGTGCGACTGGACTGCAGCATCGGCGGCGTCCTCTGCCCGCAGGACGGCACCAGCCTGGACGCCCTGCTCCAGCACGCCGACATCGCCATGTACGAGGCCAAGGCCGCCGGAAGGCGCTTCATGCGCTATGCGCCGCACCACGGCGCCGCCGTGCAGGAACGCGTTCAGCTCGAACAGGCCCTGGCCCGGGCGGTGGAGCAGGACGCCCTCACCCTCTGGTACCAGCCGCGGGTCTGCACCCGCAGCGGGCGCATCGAAAGCGTCGAGGCACTGGCCCGCTGGATCCCGGCCGACGGCGAGGCGATCTCGCCCGGGCGGTTCATCCCGCTGGCCGAGCAGACCGGACTGATCGTCGCCATCGGTGCACAGCTGCGCCGCCGCGCCGCACACCAGGCCAGAGCGTGGGCGGAACAGGGCTATCCGCTGCGCATGGCGGTCAACATCAGCCCGCTGGAGCTGGAGGCGCCGCGTTTCGCGGAAGAGATACTGGCGACCATCGACAGCGGCGGACTCGACCCGGCCCAGCTGGAACTGGAGATCACCGAAGGGACATTCATGCGCGACCCGGAGCGCAACGCGGCCACCCTCTCACGGCTGCGCAGCGCCGGCGTGCACATCACCATCGACGACTTCGGGATCGGCTACTCGTCGCTCTCCCACCTCAAGTGCCTGCCGGTGGACACCCTCAAGCTCGACCGCAGCCTGATCAACCAGGTGGACGAGGACGCCCACGAGGCGGCGATCGTGCAGGCGGTACTGGCGCTCGCCGACCGGCTCTCGCTCAACGTCATCGCCGAGGGCATGGAGACGGCGTCCCAGGCGGCGGCGCTGGACGCCCTCGGCTGCACCCTCCACCAGGGCTTCCACTACGCCCATCCCGTCCAGCCGGAGGCATTCCCCCTCGGGCGGATCTACCGCGACCCGGACCGCTGAACCCGCTGCCGTGACCGCTGGCGGCGCGGGACGACCGTACGGCCCTACCCCCGCCACGCCCCCACCCCGGCCGCCAGGGCGGGCAGGACCTCGGCGCAGTCGCCGGTCACGCGGAAGGCGAGCTCGCCCTCGGCGCGGGTGACGCCGCGGCCGACCGCCACCACGGGGATGCCGCGGTCGACGGCGGCGCGCACGAACCGGTAGCCGGACCAGACCATGAGCGAGGAGCCGGCGACCAGCAGCAGACCCGCCCGCTCCAGGGCCGCCATCGCCAGCGTCACGCGCTCGCCGGGCACCCCCTCACCGAAGAACACGACGCCGGGCTTGAGGACGCCGCCGCAACGCCGGCAGGCGGGCACGCGGAAGGCATCGTAGTCCACGTCATCGAGGTCGGCGTCGCCGTCCGGGGCATGGCTCGCGGCGATACCCGCCCAGTCCGGGTTGTCGTGGAGCAGAGTTTCCTGGAAGGCGTGACGGTCGATCACCGCACCACAATCCAGGCACTCCACCCGGTCGAGCCGGCCGTGAAGGTCGACCACACCGGTGGCGCCCGAGCGCTGGTGCAATCCGTCCACGTTCTGGGTCACCACGCCGCTCAGCCGGCCGGCGACGGCCAGCGCCGCCACCGCCCGGTGGGCGTCATTGGGCCGGGCCGCGGCGACCCGCGCCCAGCCCACCAGGCTGCGGGCCCAGTAACGCCGGCGGTTGGCCGCACTGCCCACGAAGGCCTGGTACTGCATCGGCGCCCGACCCTTCCAGCGCCCGCGGTCGTCGCGGTAATCGGGGATTCCCGAGCCGGTGCTGCAGCCCGCGCCGGTCAGTACCAGGGCACGTGCCTCCGCCAGGCGGGCCACGAGGTCGGCAACCGTCCCCTCCTCCGCCGGCGGCAGCGGACGGCTGTCGGGTGCACGGGTACGCAGGGGGAGAACGGCGCCCATGATCGGGGACCCTCGGTCGACGGGACGTCCCCGCATCATACCCACCTTACGGCAGCGATTGTCAGGCATTGGCCGGAGGCCGCGCACCGATCGTCGGGCTTGAAGGGCCCGGATCTCGCCACCATAAAAGGTTGCATGCTAATATTCCCCGTTCTAACGCCCCGGCGGAATTCACCCGCCGGCGGCCAGCGGAGCCATCCATGACGCGAGCGACGATCAACGGCGGGCTGGGCCTGATACTCATCCTTGGCCTGCTCACGGCCTTCGGCCCCATGTCCATCGACTTCTATCTGCCCGGGCTGCCCGCCCTGGCGGACGAGCTCGGCGTGTCCGCGGCATCCGCCCAGCAGAGCCTGAGCGTATTCTTCATCGGGCTCGCGGCGGGCCAGCTCATCTACGGCCCCTTTTCCGACCGTTTCGGCCGCCGGCCGGTGCTGGCCTTCAGTATCGTGCTCTACCTGGTGGCGAGCCTGGTGTGCGCCGCCGCGGACAGCCTGCCGATGCTGCTGGCGGCCCGGGGTCTGCAGGGGCTGGGCGCCGGTGCCGGCCCGGTGGTCTCGCGCGCCATCATCCGCGACACCTACCGCGGCAGCCAGGCCGCCCGGATCCTGTCCTTCGTCATCCTGGTGATGGCGGTGGCACCGCTGCTGGCGCCGCTGGTCGGCGGCCAGATCGTCGCCGGGCTCGGCTGGCGCGGCATCTTCTGGGTGCTGGCCGGTTTCGCCGCGGTCTGCCTGGTTACCGTGGGCACCGCCCTGGCGGAGACCAACGGCCGCGAGCACCGCGACGGTGCGCCGCTGGCCGCGCACTTCGCCGCCTACGGCGTGCTCCTGCGCGACCGCCGGTCGCTGGCGTTCCTGATCTGCGGCGGCATGGCCTTCGGTGCGCTGTTCGCCTACGTCTCCAGCAGCTCGTTCATCTACATCGACGTCTACGGGGTCAGCCCCCGGGCCTTCGGCTTCTATTTCGCCGCCAACGTGGTCGGGCTGGTACTCGCGAACCTGGTCAACAGCCAGCTCGTGGCACGCTTCGGCTACCACCGGCTGCTCGCGGTCGGCTCAACGGTGACCTTTGCCAGCAGCGTGGTTCTGCTCCTCGACAGTCTGACCGGCTTCGGCGGGCTCGCCGGGATCGCCCTGCCGCTGTTCTTCGCGGTGGGCATGGTCGGGCTGGTCGGCGCCAACACCGTGGCCGGCCTGCTCGACGCCTATCCGAACAACGCCGGCGCGGCATCGGCCCTGTTCGGCTTCTTCCAGTTCGGGCTCGGCGCCCTCGCCGGCGGGATGGTCGGCGCCGTGGGCCTCTCCCCCGCGGTGGACATGGCGGTGGTGATGGTGCTGTGCGCCGCGGTGAGCTTCACCGCCGGGCGGCGCCTGCTCGCCGGCGAGGCCCGGGAGCGCAGCCGTGGCGGGGAGACCGCCGCGCGCTGCAGCGAGGCCGCCTGAGCGGCCGGGGCCGCGACAAGCACGCCGCCGGCGCACACCGCATCCGGCGCGTGACAAGGCCTCCGGGAGGATGGATATGATCCCGGCTCAATCATGAGCCTGCCGGGGGAGGCCGGACATGCCGCGGCGATGGATACTGGCGGCCGCAGTCGCGGCCTGCCTGGTCACACTCACCACCCGGGCCGCCACCGGGACGGGCCCGGTGACACTGGTTCGGGAGGCCGTGGACGAAGGGCTCGTGTTCGTGCGCACCCACGCCGCCACCCTGGCCGACGAGCCCGCGTGCACGCGGGCGTTCATCGAGCGGCACTACCGCGAGCTCCTCGACCCCACGCTGGCGGCCCGGTTCGTGGCCGGACCGTACTGGGCCGACGCCCCTCCCGGGGCGCGGACGCGCTTCACCCGCGCCCTCACCGATCACCTCGTGGCGGTGTACGCCACCGCCGTCAGCGTGTTCGCACCACGCATCGTCGAGTTCGCGCGCACCGGCGACATCGGCTACCGGCTGATCCGGCAGGACGGGCGTCGTGCGGTGGTACGGGTTGCCCTGCGGCCGCAGGACCGGCGCGACGTCGACGTGGACATCCTGCTCCACCGCCCGGGGGAACGCTGGCTGGTGCACGATGCCCGCGTCGCCGGCATCAGCCTGCTCGCGATCTTCCGCCAGGCCTTCCGGCCCCGGCTCGCCCGAGAGGGGCTCGCCGGGGTCAGCGACGCGCTGGAACGTCACCGCCACGCGGGCGGGGGCCCGCCGGAGACGGCCCCCTGCCGCTGAGCGGTGCCGCAGTCACTCCCCGCCGCGGTACACCGAGTCCTTCCAGATGCCGCGTTCCTTCATCAGCCCGACCTGGTGGTCGATGACCTCGTGGCGGTACTCCGCATGGTCCATGGGCGCGCGGTCCATGTAGAGGTTGCTGGGGTAGACGTCGCTGTCGTATATCACCCGGGCGAGCTCGGAGCGCACGTCCTTGAGCCAGTTGGAGACCTGGGCCTTCTCGCGGTGGTGGCGCAGCTGCTCGATGTCGATCACGCCGGCCAGGTAGGTGGAGCCGGCGCCGTAATCCTGCCGGCCGACCACCGCGCCGCGGTGATTGACGATGTGCGAGCGCCCGCCGAACGTGTCGATGGGGAGATCCGAGTCGTCGAAGAGGTAGTACGTCCCCATGTTGGGGGCGACCACGTACATGTTGTTCTCCAGCGCCCGCGCCCGGGAGGAGATCTCGAAGAAATCGTTGCCGGTGTGCGGATGGGGAAAGGACGCCCGGTAGGCGACCTCGCAGCCGTTCATGGCGAGCCCGCGGCCGTTCTCCGGGTAGGAGGCCTCGTTGGCCATCATGATGCCGAGGCGCCCGATGTCGGTGTCCACCACCGGCCAGAAGGCCTGGAGGTTGCGCCCGTAGGTCTCCACCCACCAGTCGAAGATGTCCGAGGGCGTGAGCCCGTGTTCCACCGGGTAGAGGTTGGCGAGCTTGTAGTGGCGCAGGATGACCTCGCCGTCCGGGTCGATCACGAAGCCCACGTTGAAGAAGCGGTCCTTCCAGTCCGGGTGCCGGGCCTTGGCCTGGGCCATGACGTAGCAGTCGTACTCGCGGGCGAGCTCCCCCAGCGCCCGGGTCTCCGGGCCGGGGATGTCGATCGCGCACTCCCGGGCGAAGGCCACGTGGTCCAGGTCGAGCACCTCGTCGTTGAACCCCTGCAGCGCGCCCTCGGGCAGCACCAGCAGCCGCACCGGGATGTCCAGGCTCGACAGCCAGGAGGCGGCCTTGGTGAGGTGCCGGATGTGCTCGATGTTGGTCATGATGTCGGCGCGCTTGCGTATCCCGCGTACCGTGGGCACGAGGCCGACGCAGTTATAGGGCTCGATCATTCCGGGGTCCTCCATCGTTTCGCTGTCAGGGCGGCTCGCCTGCGAGCCGGTTCGTGAATCGGTACGTGCGGCAGCCTCAGCGCACGGGGTGTTCGTCGCCCCCGCCATAGCCGGTCATCTCCAGGTAGCCGTGCCCGCCGACATCGTCGCCGGCCACCTCCACGGCGCCCTCCCAGTAACGGAAGGCGGTGCGCATCTCCTGGTCGGCGACGGCGGCACGGACCTCGACATCGAGCCCCGCGGCGGGCACCCGCAGGCGCCAGCGTATGGGATAGCGCACCCCGGTCCCGGGGCTGCGCCAGTAGGCCTGCGGCGTCAGCCGGAAACCGTCGGCATCGAGGCGGTGGCGCACGCCGTCCGGGCCGACCACCACGCCGGCGGAGTGGCGGTCGGTGGCGCCGTCGCGCCGGCGCAGCCGGTAGAGCATGACGTCGCGGCCGTCGTCGAGCTGTAGCGCGAACCAGTCCCATCCCGTCTGCTCCGGCCCCAGGGTGCTGGTACCCCATTCCCGGTCCAGCCACGCGAGGCCGTGCACGTCGTGACGCGCCCCGGCGACGCGTACGCTGCCCCGGGCCTCGATCCGGGTGTAGGAGTAGTAGCGCGAGGCGTTGCCGGGCGCGTCGCCCTTGACGCTGTAGCCCGCATCGCCCTGGAGGACGGGGCCGCGTGCGTTATCCAGCCGCAGCTCGACACGCATCTCCCCGGCCCCGGCGGTCAGGACCAGGGGGAAGAGCCGGCCGGATTGCTGCGAGCGCATCGACCAGTCGTCCAGCCAGACCTCGACGACAGGCTCGGTCCGTGCGCCGGCGAGCCCGAGGGCACCGCGCTGGAAGCGCTCGGCGAAGCGGTGCCCGCCGGCGGCCACGTCGGTGACCGCAAGATGGCCCATCCAGGCCTGGCGCGTGGCGAGGGCGGAGCGCCGCGGGGGCATCGACGGCGCAAGTGCGGTACGAAAGATCGTGAGCTGCACGCCGAACGCGCGGCCCGCGGCGTCGCGCAGGTTAGCGGTGACATACCACCACTCGCTGCGGTAATCGGGATGGGCACCGTGATCCCGCGGAAAGGACAGCGACCGGGGGCCGGTGACCCGCGAGAAACCGGACGCCTCGCCGCGCAGCGCGGCCATGGCCGTATCGCCGGCACCGGGCTCCGGCGCGCGGGCACCGGCGAACCAGACCCCGACGCCCACGCCGGCCGCCGCGATGACGCCCAGCAAGACAACGGCCCCCGGCACCCATGCTCGCCCCACGCGCACACCGAATCCTCCGATCACCGGTCATACGACCCCATACTGGCACAGTCCCACGGCACGGTGCTCACGCGGACACGGCCACGGGCGCGTCGCGACGATGATGCCCCATTTCCGACGCCTGGCGCGCCAGGGCCAGTTCGAGACGTTCGAGCAGCCCGCGCAGCGGGGCCCGTCCACGCTCGTCGAGGACATCGTGATCGACCAGCGCGGCGTCGAGGGTGCGCGCGGCCGCGGCCACGTCCGCCGGTGCGTGGCCCCGGGCGCTGGCGACGAAGGCGGCGGCCAGGGTGTCGAGCAATGCCACCAGGGCCGCGCGGACCGGCGGCGGCTCCCCATCCAGACGGTGACGCAGCCGCAGTCCGGCGATACCGACGTCCAGGCCGTTGAGCCCGATCATGAGCAGGTGGCGGTGCGCCTCGTCGAGAAGGTCGTCGTGGCGTGCCAGCCGCAGGAGCCGGTCCGCCATGCGGCCGCTGAAGCGTGCCTCCACCTCGTGCAGGGGCGGCTGGGCCAACCTGTGGAGGTCGACACCGATGGCGTGGATCAGCCGGCGCCGGCGCAGGGATGCCCCGAGCCCGGGGACCAGGCGGAAACCCACGGTCGCTACCGCGAGCCCGCCGGTGACCGCCAGGGCCCGGTTGGCAAAGTTGTCAAAGGACAGGTCCATGCCGTTGCCGGGCATGGTGAGCAGGATATTGAAGATGGTGAACGGCAGGCAGTACCCCACCAGCCGGCGATGCCCCGCCCCCAGCAGACCGATGAACAACGGTGTGAGCACCAGCATCGCCAGCATCGGGAAACCGCTGGCCCGCGCGAGCAGCACGTGTCCGAACAGGAAGGCGCTCGGCAGCGCTGCGAGCATGCCCTTGAAGAACATCGTGCAGATCGTCGCCGGGTTGTCCCGGTTGGCGAACAGCACGGACGGCAGGGTTGCCATCAGCACCGCGATGGGACCACCGCTCCAGTGCGTGGCGACCCAGAACGCTGCCGAGGCGGCGAACGCCGCGCCGGCCCGCAGGGCGTTCACCGCCGCCTCGCCGTGGTCGCGGTGCCAGGCGGGTACGCCGGAACGGAGCTGGTGGCGGCCGGGATGGGCGATCGCCTCGCGGGCGTCGAGCAGGACCATGGCGTGGCCGAGTATGGCGCGCAGCCCGGTGACCACCCGCCGCTGGAGCGGATCGAGATCGTCGTCCGGATACGTCCGGGCCCGTTCGCGCAGGGCCTGGAGGTGGCGCCGGGCGGCCGGGACACCGCGGACGGACTCGGCTTCCCGGAAGCCCTCGGCCATCTCGCCGGCGAACATGCACAGCGGCGCGCCGATACGCCCGGGGTGGTCACGCAGGAGCTGCTGTATGCCGCCCAGGGCGGCAAACAGCCGCATCGCGCGCTGGGTGAGCACATGGGCGGCGCGGATGCGGGCACCACCCCCCGGCCCCTCGTAGCGGGCGGCCTGGCTGTCTGCCTCGAGCACGTTCAGCGGCCCCAGACTCGCGGTCAGCGAGCGCTGCACCGTGGCCAGCGGCATATCCGCATCCAGGCGCTGGCCCGCGTGGGTGAAAGCCGAGTTGATCGCCGCATCCGCCTGCTCGGCGAGATGGTCGGTCACCCGTACCGGCCAGACCAGCGCACTCACCAGGGTGGCGCTGATCTCGCCGAGGCCAAGCTCGGAGACGCGCGCGACGGCCACGTCGAACACGCGGTCCGGCTGGCTGAGCGACAGGAACACGACCAGCAGCGCTGTGATCGCGGCCATCACGCAGCCATAGGTGAAATTGCCCCGCATGAGCGAGCCCGCATAGGCGCAGGCCATCACCCACAGCGTGAGCGCATAGAGTGCCGGCGCCGCCGCCTGGGCCGAGAGCGCCATCACCGCGATCCCGGCCACGGCACCGATCAGGGTCCCCCCGATCTGGCACAGCCCCTTCTCGATGACCATACCGCTCATGGGGCGGATCTGCAGGAAGGCGGCCGCGATGAGGGCCCAGTACGGGCGCTCGAGATCGAACCACAGCGCCGCGTAGAGCGCGAGCAGCATCGCCAGCGTGGCCTTCAGCGCGAAGCGCAGGGCCTGGCGTGAGGGCGTGAGATACGCCTCCAGGAGCACCGGCACGGCGACTCAGTCCCGGTCGTCGATTATGCGGACCGTCGCCGTCATCCCCGCGCTCAGGCGGGTACCGGCGGGCACCTCATCCAGGGCGATGCGCACGGGGATGCGCTGGGCCAGGCGTACCCAGTTGAAGGTCGGCTGGACCTGCGGCAGCAGCTGGCCGTTGGGCGCGGTGTTGGTGTCGGCGATGCCGCGGCCGATGCCGGCGACGTGACCGCCGAGGCGCGTATCGCCGCTCATCAGAATCACCTCGGCGGCGTCGCCGGCATGGATGCGTGGCATCTTCGTCTCCTCGAAATAGCCGGTGACGTAGTAGGAGCCCGACTTCACCAGCGCCATCACCGCGGTGCCGGCGCTGGCGTAGTCGCCCTCGGCGAGCTGGAGATTGAGGACGTGCCCCGACGCCGGCGCGGTAACCGTGGTGCGCTCAAGCTCCAGCCGGGCCTTCTCGAGGTCGGCCTTCGCGCTCGCCAGCGCCGCCTCGGCGACCCGGGTATCGATACGTGCGGCCTCGCGGTCCTCCGTGCTGATCGCCTCGCGGCTCAGCCGGGAGCGGCGCTCGGCGACGTGGCGCTTGCGCTCGAGGCGGGCCCGGGCACTGGCCACCGCGGCCTTCGCCTCGTCGACGGCGACCCGGTAACGCGCACGGTCGATGCGGAAGAGCTCGTCGCCGCGCTCGACACCCTGGTTGTCGGCGACGCTCAGCGTGCGCACCCAGCCCGAGACATCCGGCGCCACGGTGATCACGTCGGCGCGCACCCGCGCGTCCCGGGTCCATGGCGAGTAGAGATAGTAGTGCCAGAGCCAGGCACCGGCGGCGACGGCCAGCGCGACGACGACGAGCGTGGCGAGGATGCGCAGCGCGGTGCCCATATCAGCCGCCCCCCGGCGCCGGCGCGCCCAGGTAGGCGACCGCGGCGGTCGCGATCACGAACAGTGCGGCGTCGAACCACGCCTCCTGCCAGGGCGCGCCGTGGCCGGCGAGCCGGTGCAGGAGCAGGCGCAGACACACCGTGACGATGACTCCCAGGAGTAGATAGACGAGCAGCGGACTGATGAATATGCCGCCGATGGCGATTTCACGAAGGCCCATGCGGTTGCGTTGCGTCCCCGGTCAGATATTAGTTCATATTGCGTATATTAGCACACGAACAAAATACCCGCACCGGTACGGCATCCCGTTACTTGAGACTAATCGCCCCGCAGACCGGCCGCCGGAATCTGCCTGGCCAGTCGCCATGCGGGCCACGCCGCAGCGAGCACGGCGGCGGCCACCGCCAGCGCCACGCCCTGGGCCAGCGCGGCCGGCTGCAGCTCGAGGACAAGCCCCCAGCCGAATGCGCGGCGGTTGATAACCGCCACCAGAAGCCACGCCAGCACCAGCCCCAGGGGCACGGCCCATATCCCCGCCGCGACCCCGAGGAAGCCGCTCTGTGCCAGGACCTGGCCGGCGAGTCCGCGCCGGGTCAGCCCGAGGGCACGGAGCACGGCAAACTCCCGGACACGCTCGAGCTGGAGCGCCATGAGCGCGCCCAGCACGCCAACGAAGGCCACCACGGCCGCCAGTAGCTGGAGCACCCGGGTCACCCGGAAGGTCTGGTCGAATACGGCGAGCGAGCGCCGGCGCACGGTAGCGTTATCCACCAGCGTGGCCCCGGCCGGCAGACGGGCGCGTACCCGGGCGGCGAGGGCGTCGACGTCCGTGCCCGGCGCGGCAACCACGCCGATCCCGTCGAGCCGGGCCACGCCCCAGAAGCGGCGGAACAGACCCAGCCGCATGAGCACCGTCCCGCGCACATTCGCGTAATCGCGGTACACGCCGGCCACCTTTACCGTCTCCGGGCCGTCCAGCGAGGGCAGGGTCAGAGCGTCACCGGGACCGCGCCCCAGGCGGGCCGCGAGGGGCTCGCTGAGCAGCACCGCCCGGCCCTCGCTGAACGCCCGCCAGGTATCCGGGCCGCCGCGCACCACCGGATAGGCACGGCGGTCCGCCGCCGTGACGCTCACCCCGCGGACGGTGATCTCGCCGTCCGCCACCGCGAGCCGTCGCCGCGCCCCCCGCGTGACCCGGGCGACCCCGGGCATGACCTTGACACGCTCCGCGAACCTCGCCGGCACACCGGCGTCGGCATCGATGTAGAGGTCCGAGCGCAGGCTGGCGTCCAGCCAGTCGACCACGCTGGTGCGGAAGCTGCCGATCATGGTGGCCACGCCGATGACCGTGGCCACGGCCACGGACAGCGCCGCCACCGCCACACCGGTACGGCTTAACGACGCGGACGCACCGCGCACGGCGAGTCGCCAGCCGAGCGGCCCTGCAACACCCCCGACGCGGGCCGCCAGACGGACCCACGCCGGCGCCAGCAGCGCCGATCCCAGGATCACCGCGAACAGACCGGCGAAGCCGCCGATCAGTCCGGACGTCCGCAGGATCACCACCGTCCCGGCCACCCCGGCGAGGACACCGGCCGCCGCCATACGGCTCGCGCTGCGCCAGGCCCGCGCCTCCAGGTGGGCCCGGGCCAGCCCTGCCCGCGGTGTGACGCCGGCGGCCTCCAGCGCGGCGGGGAGCGCCGCGGCGAGCGGACCGGCGAGCCCGAGCAGGGCGCCGGCAACCAGCGCCGTCGGCTGCCAGGGATCCACCGTGGGGATGCTGAGATAGAGCCGGTCCACGGTGGTGGCGACGAGGCCGCTGAGCCCCACCCCCAGGCCCGCACCGAGGGGCAGGCCCAGCAGCGTGCCCGCCGCGGCCAGGCGCGCGGCGTCCGCCAGCACCTGGACCACGACCTGGCCCCGCGTGGCTCCCACCGCGCGCAGTGTCGCCAGCATCCCGCGCCGGCGCACGACCAGGAAACTCATGGTGTTGAGCACCAGGAACAGCCCGACCGCCAGGGCGAGCAGCGACATGGCCCGGAGATTGACGTGAAAGGCGCGGGTCATTCCGGCCAGACCGGCCCGGCGCTGCCCTGCCGGGAACAGCCGGACGCCGGGCGGCAGCGCCCCGCGAACCCGTGCCGCGGTCGCCGCGTCGGCGATGAGATCGATGCGTGACAGACGTCCCACCCGGTCCAGCAGCTCCTGGGCGGCGGCGATGTCCGTGAGGATGACGCCGTCCAGGCGCCCTCCCACCGTGGCCAGCACTCGTTCGACGCGTACCCGGTGCCTGCCCCCCGCCGCGTCCAGCCACAGCACGTCCCCCCGGGCCACACCGAGCGCCCGTGCCGTGGCCGTGGTCACGGCAATCCGGTCACCGTGGACAAGCATGGGGGCCAGCGGCGCGTCCGCCTCCGCGCCGACGCCGGTCCGGAACGGCCCGGCCACCAGGGGGTCGATGCCGAGCAGGCGGTAGCGCCGCCCGGCCACGGTGACATCACCGCTCACGACCGGCATCGCCCGCGCCACGCCCACGCGGACTCGCAGCCGCCGGTACACGGACTCCGGCAGGTCGTCCCCCGCCGGGACGACCTGGTGGGTCGCCGCGCCGGCGACCCGGGTGACCGCGTCGTCCAGGGCGTCACGGGCGGCGCGGTTGGCCACGTCCACGGCGACCACCACGGCGACGCCGAGGGCGATCCCCGCCACCGCGATGAGCAGTTGCAAGGGCTCACGCAGCAGTGCCCGGCGCCCGGCGAGGAGCAGCCAGCGCATGCTCAGTCCGCCACCGGCACCAGGCGGCCACCGCGAATGGTCAGCAACCGGTCCGCGAGCCCGGCGACCTCACGGCTGTGGGTGACCATCACCAGCGTCCGCCCCGCCTCCCGGCAGAGCCCGTCCAGCAGCGCGACCACGGCACGGGCGTTGTCGATATCGAGGTTGCCGGTGGGCTCGTCGGCGAGGATGAGCTCCGGCTCGTGGATGAGCGCGCGGGCCACGGCAAGGCGCTGCTGCTCGCCGCCCGAGAGCTGCTCCGGCCAGGCGGTCCCGCGGTCCTCGAGGCCGACGCGGGCCAGCCACGACGCGACGCGGCCGTTGTCCGCCAGGCGGTTGAGCGCCAACGGCAGGCGCAGGTTCTCTGCGGCGGTCAGGGTGGGGATGAGGTTGAACGACTGGAAGACCACGCCCATGCGTGCCCGGCGCAGGCGGGTCAGCGCCGCGTCGGGCAGCGTGAACAGCGCCCGCCCGTCGAAACGCACCGATCCTGCCGAGGGACGATCCAGCCCTCCGAGGATATTGAGCAGTGTGGACTTCCCCGAGCCGCTTCGCCCCAGGACGACCACGAACTCGCCCCGCGACACGCGAGCGCTCGCACCGGCGAGGACGACGCGCCCGGCGGCACCGCCGTAGCGCATGTGCAGGTCCTCGAACTCGATCAGCGCCACCGGCGCCTCCTCACGCTACCCCTCCCCGGCCGCCCGGATCAGGCGACGTCGCGCTCGTCGAGCACACGATCCCGGCCCGCCGCCTTGGCGGCATAGAGCGAGCGGTCGGCACGGGAATACAGGCTCGCGAAACTCTCTGCACCGTCTTCGGTACAGGCAAGCCCGATGCTGACGGTGCACCCCACGGGATCCGTCTCGCCCGCCTCGTAGCGCAGCCGCGCGACCGCCGCACGCAGACGCTCGCACAGCTCGCGGGCACCGTCGAGGCGCGTATCCGGCATGAGGATGCAGAACTCCTCACCACCGAGACGGGCCACGACGTCACTCTCGCGCACGAGTTGCGGCAACCGTGCACCGAGGGTGCGCAGCACCCTATCGCCGACGGGGTGGCCGTAACGGTCATTGATGAGCTTGAAGTGATCCAGGTCGATGATCGCCAGGCTGCACGGCAGACGGGAGCGGGCGGCCAGGGCCAGCACGTCGCGGGCCCGGTCCACCATCGCGCGGCGGTTGGCGAGGCCGGTGAGATAGTCCGTGACCGTGCGCTCGGTGAGCGCGCGCTTTTGCTCGCGCAGGAATCGTATCGCGACGATCAGGCCGATGATGAAGGCCAGTACCAGCCCCGCCAGCACCAGCAGTCCGACCTCCAGCCGGTCCATGAAACGCCGTTGGGCGGCGGAGCCCTGGAGCACACGGTCCAGCATCTGGCTGTAAACGTAGGCGATACCGTCCTGAACCGCGTACGCCCGGTCACGCACCACATCGGCGAGCGGGCCGCGCGCCGGATGATCGCCACGCACGACGGCCTCCAGCCGCTCCAGGGCCTGATCGAGATCCGTCATTGGTTCGCGCATACGCTCGATAAACGCCTCACCGAACGACAGCGCCGCCAGCGCGTGACGGGCGGTCTCCTGACGGTTGCGGATAATGGCGATGCGATCGAGCAGGGCCTGACGGTTGGTGGCATCCGGGCGATCCAGGAAATGCGTCACCGCGTGCCCCAGACGCGACTCCTCCTGCTGGGCACGCACGACCTCCGCGGCGAACGCGGTGTAGTCGGCGCCGCTGTCGCGCGAGGCGTTGGAGAAGAATACCGCGGTGAGGCCGACGACCGGCACCGCCGCCGCAAGGAAGAGCGCGATCTCGACCAGCCAGAGCCGGCGGATCGGGCTCATCGAGCGTGGATCTCGACGATGGACCAGATCCAGTCGGCCTGGGAGCGCTCGCCCTCGCGCACGGCGCGAGCCTGCGCCGGCACGAGAAGGCGCAACGGCCCCTTGTCCGAGATGTCCATGGGCGCGCCGTTGAAGCGCGTCGCCAACAGGTACGCGCCGTCATGGATCTCCGACGGGGTGAGGAACACCGTGTAGTCATCCGCCGCAATGAAGCGGATCCGTTGCGCGTCGTCGAGCCCGAAGGCCCGCATGAACGCCGCCAGCTTAACGCCGGTGAACCGGCCGGACATGCCCTCTGCGGTCGTCAGGGTCGTGTCATACAGCGACAGCCGCCCCTCGATATCCGCCAGGGACAGTTCGTGACGGCCATCCGGCGCGATCAGGGTCAGTACCGGCTCGTCATCGCGGGACGGTGTGACACCGCTGGGTTGCACGGTGGCCGCGGCGGCTGCCGTCGACACCATGACGAGCAGCACCGCAACCACAACCGGCAGGCAGCTCCGCACGGACATGCCCTCACCCTCCTCTGGCTCACCACCCCGAAGCACCAGGGCCCAAGCGTAGACAACGCGCCCCGGGGCGGCAATACGGGCGTCTACTCCACGGCCACCGGGATACCGCGGATACGCGCCTGCCACTCCTGCGGACCGCTGCGGTGGACGGACTCCCCGTCCGCGCTCACCGCCACGGTCACCGGCATGTCCTCGACCTCGAACTCGTGGATCGCCTCCATGCCGAGGTCCTCGAAGGCCACCACCCGGGCGCTGCGAATCGCGCGGGAGACGAGGTAGGCGGCACCGCCGACGGCGATGAGATACACCGCACCGTGCCTGTGGATCGCCTCCACCGCCTCGGGCCCGCGCTCCGCCTTGCCGATCATCCCGGCCAGGCCGGTCTCGCCGAGCATCATCTCGGTGAACTTGTCCATGCGCGTCGCCGTGGTCGGACCGGCGGGGCCCACGACCTCGTCGCCCACCGGGTCCACCGGGCCGACGTAGTAGATGAAACGACCACGGAAATCCACCGGCAGCTCCTCGCCGCGGGCGAGCATGTCCTGGATCCGCTTGTGGGCGGCGTCACGGCCGGTGAGCACGGTGCCCGAGACCAGCAGGGTCTCACCGGGCTTCCAGCTCCGGGTCTCCTCCGGTGTGACCGTATCCAGGTTGACCCGGCGGACGTCACCGGAGTCGCCCCAGGTCACCTCCGGCCAGTCCTCGAGCTTCGGCACCGGCAGCGCCGCGACCCCGGAGCCGTCCAGATCGAAGTGCACGTGCCGGGTCGCCGCGCAGTTGGGAATGATCGCCACCGGCTTGTTCGCGGCGTGGGTCGGATAGTCGCGGATCTTGACGTCGAGCACGGTGGTCAGCCCGCCCAGCCCCTGGGCGCCGATACCGAGCTCGTTGACCTTCTCGAAGAGCTCGAGACGCAGCTCCTCGGCGGTATTCTGCGCGCCCCGGGCCTGGAGCTCGTGGATGTCGATGGACTCCATGCAGGCCTCCTTGGCCAGGCGCATGGCCTTGTCCGCGGTGCCGCCGATACCGATGCCGAGGATCCCCGGCGGGCACCAGCCGGCTCCCATCTTCGGCACCTGCTCCAGCACCCAGTCGACGATGCTGTCTGACGGGTTGAGCATGGCGAACTTCGATTTCGCCTCGGAGCCGCCGCCCTTGGCGGCCACCTCCACCTCGACGCGGTCGCCGGGCACCAGGTCCGTGTAGATCACCGCCGGGGTATTGTCCCGGGTGTTGGTACGCTTGCCAGCCGGGTCGGCGAGAATGGAGGCGCGCAGCTTGTTGTCGGGATGATTGTAGGCCCGGCGCACACCCTCGTTGACCATGTCCTCGACGCTCATCTGCGCCTCCCAGCGCACGTCCATGCCGATCCTGAGGAAGACGGTGACGATACCGGTGTCCTGGCAGATCGGGCGATGCCCCTGGGCGCACATGCGCGAGTTGACGAGGATCTGCGCCATGGCGTCCCGCGCGGCCGGGTTCTCCTCGCGCTGGTACGCCTCGTGAACGGCGTCGATGAAGTCCTTCGGATGGTAGTAGGAGATGTACTGGAGCGCGTCGGCCACGCTCTGGATGAGGTCGTCCTGCTTGATGGTGGTAGTCATCGGCTACGCTCTCCGGCGTTGCGGGTGCGGGGTCCAAGCGGCCGCGGCGGCGGCCCGGGATTCGGCGCCTTGTTATACCACACCGCACCCGCCCGCCGCCCGTACCGGGCGCGACGGGAATCCGCCCCACTCTTGATTCAGATCACGATCCGATGACAGCACGCTCGGCAGACTTGACGCCACGTTCATGCCATTAATCACCAACAAGGAGCGTGTCATGGAGCGTGCCCAGAAAATCACCGCCCTCGCCGCCGCCGCACTGGCCGCGGGCATGGTCACGACCAGCGCGAGTGCCGCCAGCGCCGGCGACTGGATCGTGCGCGCGGGGCCGACCCTCGTCGCCCCGAACGACGACAGCAGCGATCCCTCCGGTCCGCTGGAGGGCCTCGACGGCGCGGTGAGCGTGGACAACGACACCCAGCTCGGCCTGACCGTCGGCTACTTCGTCACCAACAACATCGCCGTCGAGCTCCTCGCCGCCACCCCGTTCTCCCACGACATCTCGGGCGAGGACGGCATCGACGGGCTGGACGTCGGCTCCACCAAGCACCTGCCGCCGACCCTGAGCGTGCAGTACCATTTCGACACCGGCACCGCGTTCCGCCCCTACGCGGGCGTCGGCCTGAACTACACCATGTTCTTCGACGAGGACGTGGACAGCGACACCACCGCGGCCACCGGCTACGACGATCTGTCGCTGGACGACTCGTTCGGGCTGGCCGGCCAGGTGGGCTTCGACTACGAGCTCGGCAACAACTGGCTGCTGAACGCGGACATCCGCTACATCGACATCGACACCGAGGCGACCCTCTCCGGCGGCCCCAACCCGAAGAGCACCATCGACGTCGACATCGACCCCTGGGTCTACACCATCGCGGTGGGCTACCGCTTCTAGGCGGCAGCGACCCGGCGGGCGTGGCGATGCCGCGCCCGTCACGCTATCCTCGCCGTGGGTTTCACCCGCGGCGAGGATGTCATGTCCACTCCCTCCTCACCCGACAGCGGCCCGCGCGTCGAGCGCACCCCGGCCGGTGACGACCGTCCCCGCCTGACCTGCCCGGACTGCGGCTACATCGCCTACGAGAACCCGCGCATCGTCGTTGGCAGCGTGCCCCGGCTCGGCGAGCGTTTCCTGCTCTGCCGCCGTGCCATCCCGCCGCGCATCGGCTACTGGACGCTGCCCGCCGGCTACCTGGAGCTGCACGAGAGCACCGAGGACGGCGCCCGCCGCGAGGCCATGGAGGAGGCGAACGCCGCACTGGCACTCGACGGGCTGCTCGCGATCTACAACCTCGTGCATATCAACCAGGTACAGATGATCTACCGCGCACGGCTGCTCGACCCCGCCGTCGCCGCCGGCCCCGAGTCCCAGGCCGTCGGCCTGTTCGTCTGGAGCGAGATCCCCTGGCAGGCGCTGGCCTTCCCGTCGGTGCGCTGGGCGCTGGAGCACGAGCGCGCCGCCGCCCGGACCCCGGTATGGCTGCCCGCCGGCAATCCGGAACCGTCGGGCGGGCACGGCGGACCGCACGACGTCGGCTGAGCCGGTACCCCGGCGCACGCCCGGGCAGCACGGACCGTTCAGGTCCGGGACGCTGCCGGGCGCGGCACGGCGCGCCTGCCGCAGGGTGGCGTTACCTGTAACCGGCTTAGTAAGCTAAGCGGCAGGTGACTTGGTACAGGGCAATGGAATGGCGGACGTGGACAGCCTCGACCCGGTGCTCCTCCAGCGACTGCTGGACGCCTCGAACGACGGCATTGTCGTTGCCGAGCAGGAGGGGGACGATCATATCCTCATCTACGTGAACGAGGCATTCGAGCGGCTGACAGGCTACCACCGCGACGAGATCCTGTTCCGGGACTGCCGCTTCCTCCAGAACGAGGACCGGGACCAGCCCGGACTGGCGACGCTGCGCGCCGCAATGGCGGCGGACAAGCCCTGCCGCGTCGTGCTCCGCAACTACCGCAAGGACGGTTCGCTGTTCTACAACGAGCTCTCCATCACCCCGGTGTTCAACGACGACGACCGGCTTACCTACTTCATCGGCATCCAGAAGGACGTCACGGCACAGGTCGAGGCGGAGCGCGAGGTCGAGCGCCTGCGCCGCGAGCTCGAGCGACGGGCGTCCTGACCCGGCGGATACGGAGCAGCCCCATGAGCGAGACGGACGATACGGCCCTGGCGACCCTTGGCGGCGGCTGTTTCTGGTGCCTGGAGGCCGTGTTCCAGGAGCTGCCGGGCGTGCAGTCGGTCACCTCCGGCTACGCCGGCGGCGACACCGATGCCCCCACCTACGAGGCGGTCTGCCGGGGCGACACCGGCCACGCGGAGGTGGTGCAGATCGCCTACGACCCCTCGGCGGTGACCTACCGGGAGCTGCTGGGCGTGTTCTTCGCCGTCCACGATCCGACTACCCTCAACCGCCAGGGCCACGACGTCGGCCCGCAGTACCGCTCCGTCATCCTCTACCACGACGACGACCAGAAGGCCGACGCCGAGGCCGCGATCGCCGAGCTGGAACGCGAGGGGGTCTTCGCCGACCCGGTCGTTACCGAGGTGGTGCCGCTGACCCGCTTCCACCCGGCGGAGGACTACCACCAGAACTACTTCCGCAACCATCCGGAGCAGGGCTACTGTCAGGTGGTCATCGCCCCCAAGCTGGCGGCATTCCGCCGGCGCTTCAGCACGCGCCCCGGGCGCTGACGCGGGCGTAGCGCTGGCTCAGCACCAGCCCGGCGAGCGCGACCACGGCGATCACCGCGACCGTCGAGGTCCAGCCCCAGCGCTCATAAACCAGCCCGGGCAGGTACGAACCCAGCACCCCGCCGAGGTAGTACGAGGAGACGTAGAGCCCGTTGATCATGCCCCGGTGCGGGCTCTGCGAGCGGTTGACCTCGGCGGAGGCGATGGAATGGACCAGGAACATCCCGCCGCAGAAGATGAACACCACCGCGAAGACGGCCCACAGGTTCGGGATCAGCGTGCCGGCCAGGGCGACGCAGTAGATCACGTAACCCAGCACGACCGCCCGCGCCCGCCCGCCCAGGCGGCGGATTACCCGGGGCGCACCCAGCGCCGAGACGATGCCCATGAGATAGCCCGCGTACAGCAGGCTGATCTGCAGCTCCGTGGCCGCCGGCGCCAGCGCCTTCACCCGGAACGGCAGGTAGTTGAGCAGGCCGACGAACACGAAGAACAGGCAGAAGATCGCGGTGAAGAGATAGCCGTTGCCACCCTCGCACCAGAGTGACCGGACGCCCGCCCAGCTCGGCGCCGGGCGCGGCTCCATGGCCCGCTGCGGCGCGCGGGACCACCACACCGCGCTGGCGATCAGTCCGAGCCCGAGGGCGAGGAAGAATACGTGCCAGTCCCACCACGTCGCGGCCGAGCCGGCCAGCAGCCGCCCCCCGAAGCCGCCCACGATGGTCACGGCCACGTACACCGACATGACCCGCTGCAGCCGCTCCGGGCTCGCCCGTCCGGCGATCGCCGTCATCAGCGCCGTCATCACGGCGGGTAACAGCAGCCCCTGGGCGAGACGGGCGGCGAGCATGACCGGGTACCGGGGCACCGCCATGAACACCAGCGCCGCCACGCCCAGCCCGGCCGTCCCGGCACAGAGCACCCGCGTGGTCTGCCAGCGCCCGAGCAGTGCCCCGTAGGCGAGTGGCGCAACGCCCAGCGGCAACAGGGTTGCCGTCATCAGCAGGGCGATCTGGGACTCGCTCACGGCAAGGCTGTCGGCCAGCCGTGGCAACAGGGGCTGGGGGGCATAGAGGGAGAAATAGGCCAGCAGGGCGGTGATCACGGCCCGAATGGACAACTTGCGCCTCCGTGCAGCAACGGCGGCGCGCCGGCGCCACCACGAGGGATCAGCGGACTACCGGGAGATGCCGCGGCGGAGCGTGCAGGCGGCCGCACCTCGCCCGCGCCGGGCGGCCACGCCCCGGCCCCGCGGCAGATATGCCGCGATCATTCGCATGATAACAAATGCTGCGCCGCAGCGGAGACCGCGGCGCCGGGCAGGACGGGCTCAGTGCTCGTTGCCGGGGGGCTGATCCTCCTGGACCAGGACCCACGGCGGCACCACCACCGCCCAGAGCTCGGCGTCGACCGCCGCCCAGGCGCGCGCCTCGTCGTCGCTGGTGCGTGCAACACGGCCCTCTTCCAGCCACGCGGAAACATGGGCGGTGTCGTCCTCGACGAACCGCCGGGCCACCTCGACCAGGTCCAGGTCACGGGCCACGGTCACGGTGGCGCCACGGGCGAAGTGGCGTTCGAGCTCCGACCAGCGGATGCGGGCCGTCTCGGCGTTCAGACGCTCATGCAGCGAGGGTTCGGCGGTCATGGCGCACTCCTTCTCCAGCGGGGCCGGACATGTTACTAGCCCCGCCGCGGGTGGCGCACGACCAGCACGGAGCAGTGGGCCCGCTCCACCACCCGCGCGGCCACGGACCCCAGGAACACCCGCTCGGCACCGGTCTCGTCGTGGCTCGGCATAACGACGAGATCGGCACCGACATGCCTGATCTCGTCGAGGATACACCGGTGCGGCGGCCCCTCGGCGATATCGACCGTGCACGGGATTTCCGCGGGGATATGACGACCCGCCCAGTCCGTCAGGCGCCCGCGCAGGTCGTCGCGGGCACGCTGGAGGCTGTCCGCCGGGAAATAGGTGGACACCCAGGGCAGGCCGACGCCCGGGAAGACGCTCAGCACGTGGATCGCCGCACCATGGGTACGGGCGAGCCCGACAGCCAGGTCGGCCGCCTCGTCCCCCGAGCCCGTGTCGTCCTGGAGATCCACCGGTAGCAGCAGTTTCTTGAACACGTCAGTGCCCTCCGCGATGAGGCATTACGGTGCACCGGCTCACGCCGGCTGCTCCCCGGTGGACCCGGCGGGCTCGGGTTCGAGCGGCCGGCGCCGTCGCTGCAGCCAGGCGACGAGCCCGAGCAGGACGAGTGCGGGGATATACATGAGCTCCTTGGGCGGGCGCTCATTGTCCACCTGCACCGACACGATCCGGTAGCCGAAGTCGAGGCCCGCCTTCTTCGCCGCGCTGCCAAAGCGCACGCGCTGGACCTGGAGTGCGCCGTCGCCGGCCTGCTGCAGGGTCAGCCCCGCCTCGCGCAGTCGGGCGGCACCGCTGTCGGCCTTGTCCCCGAGGGGCAGGAGGATGGTCTTGTCCACCTGCTTGCCCTCGATGGTCATGCCCCGCACCCGGATCGGGACCTGGCCGCCGGCGGGCTGGCGCGCGGCGACCGCCTCGAGCTGGGTCGGCTCCGCCTGGCGGTAGGGCGGGTAGATATCGTCCCACCAGAAACCGGGGCGGAAGAGCGTGAACGCGATCAGCAGCAGCGCCACCGTCTCGTACCAGCGGCTGCGCACCAGCCAGAAGCCCTGCGTCGCCGCGGCGAACAGCAGCATGGCGCCGACCGCGGAGGCGATGGTCACGATCAGGTCGAACGGCCCGGTCAGCCCCATCAGCAAGAGCTGGGTGTTGAAGATGAACATGAACGGCAGGATCGCCGTGCGGATATCGTAAGTGAAACCCTGAACGCCGGTGCGTATCGGGTCGGCGCCGGATATCGCCGAGGCGGCGAAGGCGGCCAGGCCCACCGGCGGCGTGTCGTCGGCGAGGATGCCGAAGTAGAACACGAACAGGTGCACCGCGATCAGCGGCACCACCAGTCCCTGCTGCGCCGCCAGCTCCACCACCACCGGCGCCATCAGCGTGGAAACGACGATGTAATTGGCCGTGGTCGGCAGGCCCATACCGAGGAGCAGGCTGATGATGGCGGTGAACAGCAGCATCAGGATCAGGCTGCCGCCGGAGATGAACTCCACGAACTCGGTCATCACCAGGCCGATGCCGGTGAGCGTCACCGTCCCCACGACGATGCCGGCGGTGGCCGTGGCCACGCCGATGCCGATCATGTTGCGCGCGCCCTCGACCATGCCGTAGACGAGCTCACGGCCGCCTCGCACCACCTCGCCGCCGATCGCGCCACGACCCCGGAACGCCGAAAGCAGCGGCCGGTGGGTCACCGCGATGATGATCAGGAACATCACCGCCCAGAACGCCGACAGCCCGGGCGAGAAGCGCTCCACCATCAGGCACCAGACCAGCACCACCACCGGCAGCAGGAAGTACAGGCCCGCGCGCACCGTCGGCCCGGCCTCGGGGACACGGATGTTGCCGGTCTCCGGGTCCATCTCGAACTCGGAGGTGAGCTCCGGCTGACGCGCCGCGAGCCACACCAGCGCCACGTACACCAGGGCGACAAGCGCGGCGATGATCTCGAGCGACGCCGCCGGGAAGGCCGTCTTGATCCAGCCCACGCCGTAGTAGACGCCGAGGCTCAGCGCGCAGATCACGAACAGGATCCCTGCCGTGGTCGCCAGGCGCATGTACAGCGGCCCGCGGTTGCGCGTATGCATCGGCTTCATGCCGGCCTTCACCGCCTCCAGGTGGACCATGTAGATCAACCCGATATAGCTGATCAGCGCCGGCAGGATCGCGTGCTTGACGACCTCGATATACGGGATGCCGACGTACTCGACCATCAGGAACGCCGCCGCGCCCATCACCGGGGGCGTGAGCTGGCCGTTGGTGGACGCGGCCACCTCCACGGCACCGGCCTTGGTGCCGGGGAAACCGACCTTCTTCATCAGCGGGATGGTGAAGGTACCGGTGGTCACGACGTTGGCGATCGAGGAGCCGGAGATCACGCCGGAGAGCCCGGAGGCGACTACGGCGGCCTTGGCCGGTCCACCGCGCATGTGGCCGAGCAGCGCGAAGGCGACCTTGATGAAGTATGCGCCGGCGCCGGCCTGCTCCAGCAGGGCACCGAAGAGCACGAACAGGAACACGAAGCTCGTCGACACCCCGAGGGCGACGCCAAACACGCCCTCGGTCGTGAGCCAGTACTGCCCCATCGCCCGCTGCAGGCTCGCCCCGTCGTGGCTGATCACGTCGGGCATATAGGGGCCGGCGAACGTATAGGTGAGGAAGACCAGCGCGACCACCATCAACGGCGGCCCGAGCGACCGCCGGGTGGCCTCGAGCAGCAGCACCATGCCGGTGACCGCTACGGCCACGTCGTACCAGGTATACAGACCCGGGCGCTGGGAGAGCTGCTGGTAGAAGAGGAACAGGTAGGCCGCGGTGAAGGCCGCGACCACCGCCAGTATCCAGTCCAGTGCGGGAATCCGGTCCCGCGGCGAGCCTTTCAGGGCGGGAAAGGCCAGAAAGGCCAGGAACATTGCGAAGGCCAGGTGGATCGCCCGCGCCTCCGTGGAATTGAACACCGCGAAGTCGAGCATGAACGGCAGCGGCGAGGCATACCAGATCTGGAACAGCGACCAGAGCAGCGGCACGGCGAAGAGCAGCTTCGCCGGGAAGCCGCCAGGATGCCGCCCGCCGGTCTCCGTGGCCAGCACGTCCTCGGTGCCGCCCCCGGCGCCGCCGCTGTTTTCCGTCTGCCCCGTCTCACGCGTATCCGCTGTCATCGACCTGCTCCCCCGGCGGTGGAGCCGCGGGGCACGGGGCCCCGCGGCCGACGGCCCCGATCACTCGATCAGGCCGGCCTCCTTGTAGTACTTCTGTGCACCGGCGTGCAGCGGCGCGCTCAGAGAGGCGTTCGCCATCTCCTTCTTCTTGAGCACCTGGAACGCCGGATGCAGCGAGGTGAACTGGTCGAAGTTCTCGAACACGGACTTCACCAGGGTGTAGACCGCCTTCTCCGAGGTGTCCGTGGTGGTGACGAACGTGGCACGCACGCCGAAGGTGGTCACGTCGTCCGGATTACCGCGGTACATCCCGCCCGGGATGGTGGCGAAGGAGTAGTAAGGACGCTCGTCCACCAGCTTCTCGATGGCCGGGTTCTTGACGTTCACCAGACGCGCATCACACGCGGTGGTCGCCTCCTCGATGGAGCCGGAGGGATGACCCACAACGTAGACGAACGCGTCGATGTTGTTGTCACACAGCGCCGAGGCCATCTCGGAGGCCTTCAGCTCGGAGGCCAGCGAGAAGTCGTCCATGCTCCAGCCCATCGCGTCCATGGCGATCTCCATGGTCGCACGCTGGCCGGAACCGGGGTTGCCGACGTTCACGCGCTTGCCCTTGAGGTCCTCGAAGTTGGTGATGCCGGAATCCGCCCGGGCCACCACCGTGAAGGGCTCCGGATGGAGCGAGAACACGGCGCGGAGCTTCTTGAACGGCCCCTGGTCGGAGAACTTGCTGGTGCCGTTATAGGCGTGGTACTGCCAGTCGGACTGGACCACGCCGAAGTCCAGCTCGCCGCTGCGCAGGGCGTTGAGGTTGTAGACCGACCCACCGGTGCTCTCCACCGAGCAGCGGATGCCATGCTCCGAGCGGCCCTTGTTGACCAGCCGGCAGATCGCCCCGCCCGCCGGATAGTAGACACCGGTGACGCCGCCGGTGCCGATGGTGACGAACTCCTCCTGCGCACTTGCACCCAGAGAGACGCCCATGGCCAGGGCTCCGGCCACGACGCCTGTCAGCAGCTTCCTTTTGTGCAACATCGTTTTTTCCTCCGTTGGTTGCTCATGCCGGCAGCCTGTTGGGCCGCCGCGCGTGGTGCCCTGTTGTCACTGTCACGCCCCGGGAGTATGGGCGCCGCCAGGCCACCTCTCCACCACCCCCGACTACAGCTCCACGTCGAGCGCCCCGATCAGGCGCTCGCGCGCCTGGAGCGCGGTGAGCGCGTCGTCCCCGAGCGCGCGTGCGACCAGCGCCAGAAGCCCCTCGATGAGGATCAGCGCCGCCCCCATGCTGTTGCTGAAGAAAAGCCCCGTCGCCGGCGCCACGAACGTGTGCCGTGCCTGCGCGGCGAGCGGCGAGGCATAGCTGTCCGTGATCGCGATCACGCCCGTGCCGCCCTGACGCGCGAGCCCCGCCGCGGTGACCGTCGCGCGGGTATAGGGCGCGAAGCCGATCGCCACGAGCACGTCCCCGTCGCGCATCTGCGCGAGACCGTGGGCGAGCCCGTGCTCCGGGTTGAGCGTGGTGACGTCGGACTTGAGCATGCCCAGCCCGTAGGAGAAGAAGCTCGCGAGCGGATAGGACTGGCGCATACCGAGCACGTGCACCCGCGTGGCGCCGACCAGCGCGGCGACCGCCTCCTCCAGGCCGGCCACGTCCAGGTTATTCAGCATCCCCTGGATATTGCCACGCTCCTCGCGCGCCACCCGGGAGAGCACCTCCAGGGTTTCGTGCTGACGGCCACTGACGTCGCGCAGCCGCGATACCTGGCCGCTGTAGAAGTGCCCGGTCTGCGCGACATGCCGGCGGAAGACCGCCTGGAACTCGGCGAACCCCCGATAGCCCAGGGCCTTGGCGAGGCGCGTCAGTGTCGACGGGTGCACCCCGAACGCCGACGCCAGCTCCGTGATGCTGTAGACCGCCGCCTGGCGCGGTGCGGCCACCATATCGGCGAGCACCGCCGCGGCCCGGCGGCCGAGACGATGCGCTTCTCCGCCCGCCTCGACGTCGGCGAGCACCGCCTGCAGCGCTTCCAGGGTGACCGGCGCGTCGCCGGCCGGTGGGGTGTCCTTCGCGCTCACCGCGCGCCCCCCCTGTCCACCACGGCGCCGCACGCCGGCAACAACCGCCGGGATCGCGGGCCGATAGCCCCCCCGCCCTGTTTGTGCAGCGCTGACGTCATATCGCGAGGATAGCAGCCGCCACACCGCAGGCAAGCCAGAATTGCAGGCTTTATCTTTTTCCGCAAATCTGGAAAGCCCTGATTATATCAGCAGGCCGTACCCGGCGAGCGCGATCCCGATCAGCGCCATGACCGCGTGCAGCCAGACCATGACCATCGGCGGTGCGGCCCCCTCGAGCCGGAACACCCCGACGAAGCCGCCACCGACCGCGGCGAGACACAGGGCAAACGCGCCGGCATTGGCGGCCAGTGCCTGGCCCCCGCCCCATAGCGCCACCACCAGCCCCACCACCGCCGATACGGCAACCGCACCGTGGACCAGCCCCGCCGCCGGAGCCACGTACCGACGATGCAGGTGCCGGACGAGCATCGACGCCCCCGCCAGCGCCGCCGCCGTCACGACCCCCAGCCATATAGCCGCCGTCATGTCACCTCCTGTCGCTCGCCCACGCCTTCGACCTCCGGGCGCATAGCCTACGCCCGCCGCCCCGGGGCGGCCATCCCGGCACGCGGCCGCCGCAATGGGCGCGGCGTCACGCCGCGGGGTAGACTGGAACCGCCAGCCGACACACGTAACCCGTGCTCCGGCGGGCGCATCATTCGAACCGCCCCGCCCACAAGGCGGCGGCGGAGACGGATCGCCGGGCCGAACGCCCGGAACGACACCACTGGAGGAGATCCCCATGAGCGTGTTCGAACACCGGGAATTCCGCGGCCACGAACGCGTGGTCTTCGGCCATGACCCGGACACCGGACTGCGGGCCATCATCGCCGTGCACAGCACCCGGCTCGGCCCGAGCCTCGGCGGCTGCCGCGTGTTCCCCTATCCGGACGACGGCGCCGCGCTGACCGATGTGCTGCGCCTCTCCCGCGGCATGACGTACAAGTCGGCTATGGCAGGGCTGCCGCTGGGCGGCGGCAAGGCGGTAGTCATCGCAGACCCCCACAGGGACAAGACCCCGTCGCTGATGCGCGCGCTGGGACGGCTGGTGGAGGACCTGAACGGCCTCTACATCACCGCCGAGGACTCCGGCACCGACGTCGACGACCTGCGCACCATCGCCGGGGTCACCGGTCATGTCGTCGGGATCGCGGACAAGCGCGACGCCGACGGCGTCGTGCGCAGCGGCGATCCCTCGCCGGCCACCGCCCGCGGGGTGTTCGTCGGCATCCGCGCATCAGTGCGTGCGGCCCTGGGCGACGACGATCTCACCGGCATCCGGGTGGCCATACAGGGCGTGGGCAACGTCGGCCATCACCTCGCCGCGATGCTCCATGACGCCGGCGCCCGGCTCTGGATCAGCGACATCGACGAGGCCGCGCGCCGTCACGCCGTTTCGGCGTTCGACGCCGAACCGGTGGACACCGCCGCCATCCACGCCGCGCCCGTCGACGTATTCGCCCCCTGCGCCATGGGCGCCGTGCTCAATGCCACCACCATCCCGGCGCTGCAGGCCCGCGTGGTCGCGGGCTCCGCCAACAACCAGCTCGCCGAGGACGGCGACGGCGAGCGCCTGCGCGAACGCGGCATCCTCTACGCTCCGGACTACGTCATCAACGCCGGCGGCGTGATCGACGTCGCCGACGAGTATGCCGGCTACGACGCCCTGCGCGTGCGCCGCCGGGTCGACGCCATCGCCGACACCCTTACCGAGATCTACGAACGTGCCGCCCGCGAGGGCCGGGCGACCAGCACCATCGCCGACCACATCGCCGAGGAACGGCTCGCGGCCGCCCGTCCCTGATCCGCCTCACGCCGGTGCGGGGCTCATCCGCACCGGCCCTTCGTCATTCCCTCCGCGGACAGGGCCCTGACGCCTTATCCGTTGTTTATTTACAACTAAAAATTAATTTTTAGTTACATATGCAACAACCCTGTTGCGCCCAAGCATCGCCGCACGTATTGTTGCGATCAATTCTCGTTGCGATTTATGTGACGGGATTGTTACAGCAACCCAACCGACGATGAGGACGCGACAATGAAGAAGGCCATCTCCGCCCTGGCGGTCGCCGCCGCCCTCGGCGCCTCCAGCGCCCACGCCGCCGATTTCCGTGTCAACGACGACACGCTGTTCTCCGTTTACGGCTCCATCGAGTTCATCTACTACTCCCAGGAGCAGGCGACGGACGGCGGCGACACCGAGAGCCGCTCCGAGTTCGCCGACAACGGCTCCACCATCGGCTTCGCCGGCGAGCACACCTGGGATAACGGCCTGACCGGCTACTTCAAGGCCGAATTCGAGCACAACGCGGACGAGGAGAAGGGCGCCGGCGGCATCAACGACGGCGATAAGGCCTATATCGGTGTCAAGGGCAACTTCGGTAACGTCCGTGCGGGCTCCTGGGACAACATCTACAACGATGCGATCCAGGATCCGGTCGACCCCTTCGAGGCCTTTAGCCCGAGCATGTCGGACATCTCCGGCGAGGGCGACACCATCGCCTACTTCTCGCCCAAGATGGGTGGGTTCTCATTCCAGGTCGCCAGCCAGATCCGCGGCGACGGCGACACCCCCACCAGCAAGCAGCCGCTCACCGACGAGTCGGCCTTCCAGGTGGTGGGCATGTACGAGGTCAACACCCTCACCTTCGCCGTCGGCTACGACGACCGCGGCATCGTCTCCCAGACCGGCGCCGCAGGCGGCGACCCGGCCGAGGACGGCGTCTTCGGTGCCTCCGTCACCTGGGATCTCGCACCGTTGACCCTGGCCGCCCGCGCCGAGCAGCAGGGCGAGACGGTCGAGGACGACGAGGTCGGCTACTACAGCCTCAACGCCGCCTACGACTACGGCATGGGCACGCTGACCGCCACCGTCACCGAGGTGGACCCGGACGCCGACGACGAGGACAGCCGCACGGAGTTCAACCTCCTCGGCACCTACAACGTGGGCAGCAACATGTACGTCTATGCCGAGGCCGGCTGGTACGACAAGGAGAACGACGAAGACGACGCCATGGGCGTGGGTGTCGTCTACGAGTTCTGATCCCGCTGTATCGCGGAACGCGTTCAGGACGACGGGGGCCGCCCCGTCGTCCGCCTCACCGGTGGGCCACCATCGCCCGCCACCCCGCCAAGTTGCCCCACTCCGACCCCTGTGCCACTCTCTGCGAAGACCGACCCGTAACCGGGGAACCGCGCTTGGGGGCACGGGGCTGGTGACATACCGGAAAGCCGCGGAAGAACAATTCAGGGCCCTGTTCGAGGCCACGCCCCACCCGGTTCTGGTCTACGACCCGGGTACTCTGAACATCCTGCTGGCAAACGGGGCAGCCGAGGTGGCCTACGGCTACCGCGCCGACGAGCTGTGCAGGCTGACCCTCGACGACATCCATCCCGCCGAACAGCGCTCGGCGCTGCACCGCCAGATCGCGCGCAGCAGCCAAGGCAAGCGCTATGCCGGTGTCTGGACCCACGTCGCCGCCGACGGCACGCGCTTCGACTCCGAGGTCACGGGTAACGACGTATGGCTGCGCGGCCGCCGCCACCGGCTCGCGCTGGTCCACCCGGTTCACGACCGCCGCGCCGCCGAGCTCGCCGAGCAGCGCCGGCTCCAGCGTGCCAACGCCCAGGAGCGCGCCCTATCGGAGCTGGCCAGCGACCCGCGGGTGAGCGACGGCAGCGACCTGCACATCGTGCTCCGCCACATCTGCCGCACCGCCTGCGAAGCGCTGGAGATCACGCGTGCCAGCGTCTGGCGGGTCCGCGAACACCCGGAGGCCCTGGTCTGCGAAGCGCTCCACGACATCCGGGACGACATACCCCACGCCGTTCCACTGGTTCCGGCCACCGCATGCCGGACCTATCTCGATTCACTCAAACGCTACCGCAGCATGGACGTGGAGGATGCCCTCTCCGATCACCGTACCCGCGAGCTCACCGATGACTACCTGGCCCCCGCCGGCATCGGTGCCCTGCTCGACGCCGGCATACGCCTGCACGGCCGTCTCCACGGGGTCCTCTGCCTGGAGCACGCGGGCGGACCGCGGCGCTGGCACCACGACGAGGTACGCTTCGCCGCGCAGCTCGCCGACCAGATCACCAATGCCGTGATCCGCGCGGAGCGCAACCGCCAGCAGCAGCTGCTGCACCTCATCGCATCCGAGGTCGCCTCCGGCACCGGCGAGGACTTCTTCCGGCTGCTCGTCACCCGGCTCGGCGAGAGCCTGGGCGCGACGCTGGTCCACATCGCCGAGACCCCGGAGGGCCGGGAGAGCGATTACGCCAGCATCCTTGCCGGGTGGCGCCGGGACGGCAGCCGTCACGACGGCCACTATCCCCTCGCCGAGACCCCCTGCCGCCTCGCCCTGGACGAGGACACCTGCATGATCTCCCACGGGGTGGCGAACGTCTTCCCGGAGGACGGAGTACTCGCCGAGCTCGGCGCCGAGGGCTACATCGGGATCCGGCTGCGTGACAGCACCGGCGAGCCCATAGGACTGCTCACCGCCGTATTCGACCGGGCCCTGGAGCCGGGCGACGAGTCCGGATCACTGATGCAGATCTTCGCCGCCCGCGCCGCAGCCGAGCTGGAGCGCCTGCGCGGCGAGACCCGCCTGCGGCTCGCGGCGGCGGTACTGGAGAACACCGGCGAGGGCATCCTCATCGCCGACGGCGAGGGCCGGATCGCCGAGTCCAACCCGGCGTTCCGCCGGATAACCGGCCACGACCCGGCCCCGCTGCAAGGCGAGGACATCATGGACGTGCTCACCGCAGGCGACCCGGCGACGGTTACCGGGATCCGCCGTGGGCTATTCCGGGCCGGTCACTGGGAGGGCGAGATCCAGTGCCCCCGTGCCGATGGCGGTGCCTTTCCCGCCTGGGCAAGCTTCTCGCGGCTGGCCGGCACGGACGACGACCCGCCCCGCCTCATCGCCATGGTCAGCGACATCACCGAGCTCCACGAGAGCCGCGCCGAACTGCGCTATCTCGCCCACCACGACCCGCTCACCAGGCTGCCCAACCGGGTGTCGCTGCGCGAGGCGCTTGACAGAGCGCTCGCGGACCGCACCACCTCCGGCACCGAGGTGGCGGTCCTGTTCATCGACCTGGACGGGTTCAAGGACGTCAACGACAGCCTCGGGCACAGCGAGGGCGACGCCGTACTCCAGGTGGTCGCGCGCCGCCTGATCGACTACGTCCACGGCGACGACCTGCTGGCGCGGGTGGGCGGCGACGAGTTCATGCTGCTGGTCGCCCGCCACGACGCCCGTCAGCGGGCCACGGCACTCGCCGACAGCCTGCTCAAGGCCCTGGATGCCCCGTTCGAGGCCGGCGGACGGCCGATCTACCTCACGGCGAGCGTGGGCATCGCCCTGGCACCGGAACACGGCGAGGACGCGGAATCGCTGATCCTGGCCGCGGACGCCGCGATGTACCTGGCCAAGAACGAGGGGCGCAACACCGTCCGCACCTTCCAGCCGGAGCTGAGCCACCAGGCCTATCACCGCATCGTCACCGCCGGTGCACTGCGCTCGGCGATCGACGAGGAGCGGCTCTTCCTCGCCTATCAGCCCGTGCTCGCCCTCGGCAGCGGGGAACACTACGCCTGCGAGGCACTGGTGCGCTGGCGTCGCGACGATGGCAGCGTGGTCCCGCCCGGCGAGTTCATCCCCGTCGCCGAACAGTCCGGGCTGATCGTCCCCATCAGCCGCTGGGTCTTCCGCCAGGCCTGCCGCCAGATGCGCGAATGGGCGGAGACCGGCAATGCACCGGGCCGCGTCGCGGTCAACGTCTCACCGGCCCACCTGCGCGCCGGCAACCTCATTGGCGATATTCACGCCGCGCTCGCGGATACCGGCATCGCCCCCACACAGCTGATCGTCGAGGTCACCGAGAGCACGATCATGCAGGCGCCGGAGACGGTCTCGCGCACGCTGGAGACGCTGCGGGCGATGGGCGTGGAGATCGCGGTGGACGACTTCGGCACCGGCTATTCCTCGCTCGCCTATCTCAAGCGCCTGCCGCTGTCGATCCTCAAGCTGGACAAATCCTTCACCCAGGATCTCCCCGACGATCTGGACAACGCGGCCATCGCCCGGGCCATACTGGCAATGGCCGCCTCCCTCGGCCTGCGCGTGGTCGCCGAGGGGATCGAGACCGAGGCCCAGCTGGCATTCCTGCGCACCGAGGGCTGCGAGCTCGGCCAGGGCTTTCTGTTCGCCCGGCCGGCCGAGCCGGCGGCACCGGCATAGCGTTCCCATACCCGACCAGGGAGACAACCGAGACGATGACCCTGTCCATCGACCAGGTCCGCGAGGCCGCCGCGCATATCGCCAACAGCATCGTGCACACGCCCTGTGCCCTGTCGCGGACCCTCTCCGAGCTCACCGGCTGCGAGCTCTACATCAAGTTCGAGAACCATCAGTTCACGGCGGCCTTCAAGGAGCGCGGTGCCCTCAACCGCCTGCTCGCGCTCACCCCCGCCGAGCGCGAACGTGGCGTGATCGCGATGTCCGCCGGCAACCACGCCCAGGCGGTGGCCTATCACGCCCAGCGTCTCGGCATCCATGCCACCATCGTCATGCCGCGGCACACGCCCAACGTGAAGGTCCGCAACACCCGCGCCTTCGGCGCGGACGTGCGCCTGCGCGGCGACGGCGTGGCCGAGGCGGGGGAATACGCGCGCAGCCTCGCCGAGGAACATGGCTACGTATTCATCCACCCCTACGACGACGAACGGGTGATCGCCGGGCAGGGCACCATCGCGCTGGAAATGCTCGAGGAGTTCCCGGCCCTGGAGAGCCTGGTGATCCCCGTCGGCGGTGGCGGCCTGATCGCCGGCAACGCGGTAGCGGCGAAGGCCATCAACCCGGACATCGAGATCGTGGGCGTGCAGACCGAGCGTTTCCCGGCGGTCAGGCAGGCCCTCGCCGGCGAGCCCATCCATTGCGGTGCCGCGACCATCGCCGAGGGCATCGCCGTCAAGCAACCCGGGACGCTGACCCTGCCGATCATCCGCGAGCTCGTCGACGACATCCTGCTGGTGGACGAGCCGGGGATCGAGCGCGCCATCCTGATGCTGCTGGAGATCGAAAAGACCGTCGCCGAGGGGGCGGGTGCCGCCGGGCTCGCCGCGGTGCTGGCGGAGCCGGAACGCTTCCGCGGCCGGCGCGTGGGCCTGATCCTGTGCGGCGGCAACATCGACCTGCTGCCGCTGTCCTCGGTCATCCAGCGCGGGCTGGTGCGCTCCGGGCGCATCATCCGGGTCCGCGTGGGCGTGCCCGATGTCCCGGGGGCGCTCGCCGACTTCACCCGTCTGCTCGCCGAGCACCGCGCGAACGTCATCCAGATCGCCCACCAGCGCACCTTCACGGACCTGTCGCTGCGTGCCACCGAGGTGGAGGCGACCCTGGAGACCCTGGGCAGCGAGCACTCCACCGAGGTCCTCGCGGCGCTGCGCTCGGCGGGCTACGACCCGGTGGTGCCGGACAGCGAGCCCCACCCGCACGAGCGCACCGAGCCCGCCCCGTGAGCCCCGGCCCCCCGGGGGTTGCGGCTTGACGGCCGCGCGAGCCCGGCCCATCGTTACCGGTCAGGAGAGTGGTCAGGCCACTCCCCATGAGGCAAGCCAAAAGGAGCCGATAATGTACAAACAATTACTTCGCGGCATCTCCATCGCCACCTGCATGGCACTGACCCTGGGGCTCGCCGGCACGGCGACCGCCCAGGACGACAACCCCACATTGCGGGCGGTCACGGACCCGAGCTTCGTGCCCTTCGAGATGCAGGACCGGGACACCGGCAAGATGGTCGGCTTCGACATGGACATCCTGGCCGAGGTCGCCAAACGCGCCGGTTTCGACTACGAGCTCGAGACCATGGACTTCCAGGGCATCATCCCGGCGCTGCAGACCGGCAACAAGGACATCGCCATCGCCGGCATCACCATTACCGAGGAACGTGAACAGGTGGTCGACTTCTCCGACCCCTACTACGACTCCGGCCTGCGCCTGCTGGTCAACGCCGACGACGACTCCATCAAGACCGTCGACGATCTCGCCGGCAAGAGCGTCGGTACCAAGACCGGCAGCACCAGCCACAACTACCTGCGCAAGAAGCTCGGCGACAAGGCCGACATCGAACCTTACCCGGGTAGCGCTGACATGTATCAGGCCCTGCTCGGCGGCGCGGTGGACGCCGTGTTCTACGACGCGCCCAACGTAGGCTACTTCGCCCAGACCAAGGGCGAAGGCCGCGTCAAGACCGTCGGCCCCCTCTACGAGGGCCAGCAGTACGGCCTCGCCCTGGTCGACGGCAGCAAGTGGGTCGGGCCCGTCAACAAGGCACTCGCCTCGATGCACGAGGACGGCACCTACGACCGTATCTACGAGAAGTGGTTCGGCAAGGCGCCGGACAGCGAGTAGTCGCCGTGCTCCGGGGGGCGGGTGCCGCCCCCTTCCCCCACCGACCGATCGTGTCGGTATAATCGCCCGCCGGCCGGCCCGCGGGGCCGGCACGGCGGCACGATACAAAACCGGAGGCGAGAGACGACGTGGAATTCCAGTTCGACTGGCAGGCGGCCTTCGATGCCGTACCCTTCCTCCTCCAGGGCCTGCCCTGGACGGTCGCCATCGCCGCCGGCGGCCTGTTCATCGGGTTCTTCATCGGCATCCTCTTCGGGCTGATGAGCATCGCCCCCTCCAGGCTGCTCCGCGCCCCGGCGATCACCTACATCGAGATCTTCCGCGGCACACCGGTGCTGGTGCAGGTGCTGTTCATCTTCTACGGCCTGCCCCAGATCCTCGGCGGTCCCATCGACAAGATCACCGCCAGCGTCGCGGCCATCGCGCTCAATGCCGGCGCCTACATCTCCGAGATCGTGCGCGGCGGGGTGCAGTCCATCGACCGCGGCCAGCGCGAGGCAGGACAGTCACTCGGGCTGTCACGGACCCAGACCTTCTACTACGTGATCTGGCCGCAGGCGCTGCGGCGCATGATCCCGCCGCTCGGCAACCAGGCGATCATCAGTCTGAAGGACACCTCGCTGTTCTCCGTGATCGGCGTCGGCGAGCTGGTCCGCCAGGGCCAGATCTACATCGCGGACACCTTCTCCGCGCTGGAGACCTACTTCATGGTGGCGGTGCTCTACCTCGCCGTCACGCTCAGCCTTTCCCTGCTGCTGCGCCTCTATGAGAAGCGCGGCGCGGCGGGCAGGACGTAAGGAGCCAACGCATCGTGAGCGACAGCAACGACACGCCCATCGTCCAGCTCGAGAACGTCAACAAGTACTTCGGCAGCCTGCACGTACTCCAGGACGTGGACCTGGCCGTGCAGCCGGGCGAGGTCATCGTGATCATCGGCGCGAGTGGCTCCGGCAAATCCACGCTGATCCGCTGCGTCAACGGCCTGGAACGCTTCGAGGGCGGACGCATCGAGGTCGACGGCCACGAGCTGCTGCCCCACGGCGGCGGGCGCAGTGCCCTTCAGACCATCCGCACCGAGGTCGGCATGGTCTTCCAGCAGTTCAACCTGTTCCCGCACCGGAAGGTGCTCGACAACATCACCCTGGCACCGATGAAGGTGCGCGGGTGGTCCCGCCAGCAGGCCACGGAGGCCGCCGAGCGGCTGCTGGATCGTGTGGGTATCGCCGACCAGGCACACAAGTACCCGAGCCAGCTCTCCGGCGGCCAGCAGCAGCGCGTGGCGATCGCCCGGGCGCTGGCCATGGAGCCGCGGGTGATGCTCTTCGACGAGCCCACCTCGGCGCTGGACCCGGAGATGATCGGCGAGGTGCTGGACGTGATGCGCGAGCTCGCCCGGGAAGGCATGACCATGCTGGTGGTCACCCACGAGATGGGCTTCGCCCGCGAGGTCGCCCACCGGGCGATCTACATCCACGGCGGCCAGATCGTCGAGCAGGGCAAGCCCGAGGCGGTGTTCGACAACCCGCAGAACGAGCGCACCCAGGCCTTCCTCTCCCGGGTGCTCAAGCACTGAGGCGCGGCAGGCCGATGGCGCACACCGCCGTCTTCCCGACAGAAGACGCCCCGGAGGCCGGGAGCGGGGTCGCCGCCGGCACGCCGGTGGCGGTCGCGCGGGGACTGGTCAAGCGCTACGGTGACGTCGCCGTCGTCGACGGCGTGGACCTCACCGTGGAGCGCGGCGAGTGCCTGGCGCTGCTCGGCCCCAACGGCGCCGGCAAGACCACCACCCTGCGCCTGCTCCTGGGCCTCACCCCGCCGAGCGCCGGCGAGATCCGGGTACTCGGCCACGCGGTGCCGGAGGATGCCCGCGCCATGCGCGCCGCCGCCGGCATCGTGCCCCAGTTCGACAGCCTCGACCCGGACTTCACCGTCCGCGAGAATCTGCTGACCTACGGCAGCTACTTCGGCCTGTCCCGACGCCGGGTGGCCGGGCGGATCGACGACCTGCTCGCCTTCGCGGAGCTGCGCGAGCGCGCCGACGCGCCCATCAGTGCCCTCTCCGGCGGGATGAAACGCCGCCTCACCCTGGCCCGCGCGCTGGTCAACGACCCGGCGCTGCTGGTGCTCGACGAACCCACGACCGGCCTCGACCCCCAGGCGCGGCAGCACATCTGGGAGCGGCTGCAACGGCTCAAGCACGACGGCCGGACGCTGCTGCTGACCACGCACTACATGGAGGAGGCCGAACGCCTCGCCGACCGGGCGGCGGTGATCGACGGCGGGCGCATCATTGCCTGCGACCGTCCGCGGGCGCTGATCGCCGCGCACATCGAGCCGCACGTGGTCGAGCTACGCGGCGACGCCGCTGCGGGCTGGCGCGATACGGCGGCGATCACCGCGGAACGGGTGGGCGCGACGGTGCTCCTCTACAGCGGCGACCGTGACGGCCTGCTCGCCGCCGTCGAGGCGCACTGCGACAACGACTACCTCTACCGGCCGGCCAACCTGGAGGACGTCTTCCTCCGGCTGACCGGCCGCCAGGTGCGGGACTGACCCCGTGAGCGCCCGTGCCGACACCCTGGGCGCCCACCTGCGCCGGGCCCCGCGGCTGAGCCCACGGTTCATGCCGGTGTGGCAGCGCAATTTCCTGGTCTGGCGCAAGCTCCTCGTGCCCTCGCTGCTCGGCAACTTCGCCGATCCGCTGCTCTATCTGCTGGTGCTCGGCTACGGCCTCGGCCGGCTGGTGGGCGAGGTCGAGGGACTGGGCTACATGGCCTTCCTCGCCACCGGCATCGTCTGCTCCAGCGCGATGATGGGCGCCACCTTCGAGGCCCTGTACTCCGCCTACACGCGCCTGACGATGCAGCAGACCTGGGCGGCGATGCTCAATGCCCCCCTGTCCGTGGACGACGTGGTGATCGGCGAGATCGCCTGGGCGGCCACCAAGGCGCTGATCAACGCCACCGCGATCCTGGCGGTGACCCTGATGCTCGGCCTCGCCGGCGGCTGGAGCGCGGTACTCGTTCTCCCCGTGGTGCTCCTCGCCGGCCTGTGCTTCGCCGGTCTGGCCATGATCGTCACCACCGTGTCGCGCAGCTACGACTTCTTCCTCTACTACTTCACCCTCGTCATCACCCCGATGATGCTCGTCTCCGGCGTGTTCTTCCCCCTCTCGGAGCTGCCGGACGCGGTCGCCCGGGGGGCGATGGCCCTGCCACTGGCCCACGTGGTGGCACTGGTACGGCCGCTGATGACCGGCACGTGGCCGTCACTGATCCCGCTGCACCTGCTGGTGATCGCCGCCTACGCGGCCGCCGCGATCTGGCTGGCGTGCGCGCTGGCACGCCGGCGGCTGCAGACCTAGGAACGCCGCGCCCGGCACCTTGTCCGGAAGGACGTCCCCGCCCGGCGACAGCGCCGCGGGCGGGCCGTACCGGTGCGCACGGACCGCCGGGCCGGGCACCCGTGACGGGCGTTCGCACCACAGGCGTATACTGCCCGGCAGACCCTGACGCGCGGCGGATGACCCCGCCACGAGGAGCACCGAGCAATGACCGGCCTGGAGCAGCTCACCGCCACCATCGCCCTGACCCTCGGCGTCGGCTGGGCAAGCGGCATCAATCTCTACGCGGCGATCCTCGGGCTCGGCGTCATGCACCAGCTCGGGCACGTGAGCCTGCCACCGTCGCTGGAGATCGTCGCCGACCCGCTCGTGCTCACCGCCGCGGCGTTCATGTACATGGTGGAGTTCGTGGCCGACAAGACGCCGGGCGTGGACACCGGCTGGGACGCCCTGCACACGTTCATCCGCCTGCCCGCGGGCGCGGTGCTTGCCGCCGCGGCGGTGGGGGACGTCTCCCCCGCGGCGCAGATCGCCGCAGGCCTGGTGGGCGGCGGCGTCGCCGCCGGCAGCCACGCCGTGAAATCCGGCGGACGCGCCGTGATCAACCTCTCCCCGGAGCCGGTGAGCAACTGGACCGCGTCGGTGACCGAGGACGTCGCCGTCTTCGGCGGCCTGTGGCTCGCCCTTTATCATCCGGTCATCTTCCTGGTCCTGCTGGCGGGATTCGCCGCCCTGGCGGTCTGGCTGCTGCCGCGCATCTGGCGCGGGCTCCGCCGGGTCTTCCGGGCCGTCACGGGCCGCGGTGCATCGGAGCCGCCGCCGGAACCGCCGGCGGCAGGGGACCCCTCCCCCCTGCCGCCACAGCTCGGGCGGGACGAGGGCTCGTGAGCACGCCGGGGCGGTTCCTCGGCGGCGTCGCCGCACTGATCGAGAACGACGCCGGCCACGTGCTGCTGATGCGCCGCGCCGCCGGCCGCGACTACGCGCCGGGCGTCTGGGAGTGCGTCACCGGCCGTCTTCAGCAGGGCGAGGGCTTCGAGACCGCGCTGCACCGGGAGGTCCATGAGGAGACCGGCCTTACCGTAACGGCCACCGCGCTGATCGGTACCAGCCACTTCCACCGGGGACCACCGTCGGTGCACACCGAGCTGATCGGCGTGATCTACCGCTGCCGGGCGGCGGACCCGGACGCACTGCGACTGAGCGCCGAGCACGACACGGCACGCTGGACCGGCACTGAGGCGGGGCTGGCACTGGCGGCGGGCAGCCACCCGGCCGAGGTCTGGCTGCGCCGACTGCTACTGCGCCACCGTCACGGCCCGGACGGCACGGGCTTCGAGCTCGGCTGAGCGCCGCGGCGCAACGCCCGCCCCGCGCTCCGGGCCCTCCCCGGGTGCGCCGGCGGGATCAGAGCCAGCCCTTGCGCTTGAAGTAGACGTAGGGGGCAACGCCGGCGAGCACCATCAGCATGAGCGCGAACGGGTAGCCGAACGTCCAGTCGAGCTCCGGCATGACGCGGAAGTTCATGCCGTAGATACTCGCCACCATGGTCGGGGGCAGGAAGACCACGGCGGCGATGGAGAAGATCTTGATGATCTGGTTCTGCTCGATGTTGATGAAGCTGATCGCCGCGTCCATCAGGAAGTTGACCTTCTCGAACAGGAACTGGTTGTGCGGCAGCAGCGAGTCCACGTCGCGCAGCAGCTCGCGCACCCACTCGCGGTTCTCGGTGTTGAGCCGGCCGCGGCGCAGCAGGAAGGTCAGCGCCCGCTGGGTGTCCATCAGGCAGAGCCGGATCTTGCCGTTGATGTCCTCCTGACGGGTTAGCTCGTCGATCGCCCCCTCCAGGTCGACGTCGTCCTCGTCGGCGAGGACCTGGGCACTCACCCGTTCGAGCTCCGTATGCACCCGCTCCAGCCGGTCCGCGAGGTTCTCGACCTTGGTCTCGAAGAGCCCGAGCAGCAGCGAGGTCTCGTCCTCGGCGAGATCCGGCTCGCGGCGGGCACGCAGGCGCAGCAGCCGGAACACCGAGAGACTGTGCTCGTGCAGGGTGAACAGGCGGTGACCGCTGAGGATGAACGCCACCGTCGTGCTGGTCGGGCGCCCGTCGATGTCCTGGAGGAACAGCGAGTGCACGTGCAGCCCGTCCTGGTCCTCGTAGTAGCGGGCGCTGGCCTCGATCTCCTCGACGTCCTCCACATCGGGGAGGTCCTGGCGGTAGAGCCGCTCGACCTGGGCGCGCTCGCTGTCGTCGGGATCGATGAGATCGATCCACATCGCTCGCGAGAGCTCGACGCGGCCCTCGTCGTCTTCCGGGATGGCACTGAGGATGCCTTCCTGCAGCTCGAATGCATGCAGCATGAAACCTCCGGGAATTCGGCGCCCACGGCGCGATTGACCGGCACAGTATAGGGGCCGCCCCGCGTGCCTCAGCGGTCCGGGGCGTAGATCCCCTCGCGCACGAAACGCAAGTGGTCCTCAACGGCACGCACCGCGGCATCCGGGTCGTGGGCACGGATCGCCTCGACCAGGGCACGGTGCTGCTCGCGCAGATTCGCCTCGGCATCGTGGCGCGTGAACAGCGCCTCACGCGCCCGGCGTACATGCTCGCGCATGACCGAGAACATGCCACGCATGACGTGCGCAAGCGCCAGATTGTGCGCCCCCTCGGCGACAGCCAGATGAAGGCGGGCGTCCCACTCCGCAGCCAGCGCCGCATCGCCGTCCTGATGGGCCTGCTCCATCGCCTCGGCGGCCTCCGCCATGCGCTCGATGTCGGCGGTGCTCGCACGCATCGCCGCGAGCCCCGCCGCCATGGTCTCCAGGCCCTGACGGAGCTCGAGCACGTCCGCGAGCGCCTTGCCGTGACTCTCCATGAGGTGCAGCAGCGGGTCGGTAAGGCTGGGCGCGGTGACCTCCGCCACCGTGTAGCCGGCATTGCGGCGCAATGCGAGTATCTTGCGCGCCTCGAGCTTGAGCAGTGCCTCACGCAGCGACGGCCGCGAGACACTCAGCTGACGGGCGAGCTCGCGCTCCGCCGGCAGCGCATCGCCGGGGCGCAGCTCACCGTCGACGATACACCGCTCGATCTGCTCGGCGATCACGTCTGACAGGCGGGCACCGATGGGCGCCTCGATACTCGAAAAGATGGAAGCCAAACCATTCTCCGCTGCACCGGTTATCCGGTGATCATCATATCGCTAAAGCGCGAAGGGCGGACAGGGGACCGTTCATCCGAAACCTCTTCATTATCTATACAAAAGGTCTACATAAAGGGTGTCACCCAAGTGCCCTCCGGGAGGAAAGGCCATGAAGACGCTCCGATCGCTCCTGCTCGCCGCCCTTGTCTCGCTGGTTCCCGGGCTTGCCGCCAACGCCTCCGAACACGGCATGAACGACGCCGGCGATATCGTCGACGTCGCCGCCGGGGCCGGACAGTTCCAGACCCTGGTCACGGCACTGAAGGCCGCCGACCTCGTGGACACGCTCCGGGGCGAGGGTCCCTTCACCGTGTTCGCACCGACCGATGACGCCTTCGCGAAGCTGCCCGACGGGACCGTGGACACCCTGCTCGAACCCGCCAACAGGGAGAAGCTGCAGGCCATCCTGACCTACCACGTGGTTCCGGGCATGGTGATGGCGGAGGACGCGATGGCGGCGGACAGCGCCGCGACGGCCCAGGGCGGCCGGCTGATGCTGGCAGTGGAGGATGGCACGCTGCGCATCAACGACTCCGCCAGTGTGATCAAGGCGGACATCACCGCCAGCAACGGCGTCATCCATGTCATCGACACCGTGCTCATGCCCGAGTGAGCCGGTCTCAACCCACGCTCGGGTGCCCGACGGCACCCGCGCGTGCCCGACGGCGGGACGTCGTGCCGGTGCCGGTGCTGTTACACTGGCCGCACCGGGAACGATGGACTAAAGCACGACGAATGAGCACGGCAGAAACGCCTTACGAAAAGGCCGCCGCCCAGGCGGTGGACCTCGGTAACCATCTTGCGGACGCGGACCAGGAGGCGGATCTCTGGGATCTCGCCGACGGCCTGCTCGCCGGCGCGGTGCAGTACTGGCTCTACGCCCGACAGCCCTGCGGCGACCCTCAGTGCGAGGACTGCAGCCCACTGTGCACGGCGGACCTGCGCCTGCAGGAACTGCTGCGCATGGTCGAGGAGATGGCGCGCAGCAGCGAGTACTTCCACGCGCCCACCGATTTCGACGCCGGCCGCGCCTGACGGGCTGCGGCGCCACGGGGCGCCGCCGAGCGAATGCGGCTACGCATCGTCACCTTCAATGCCGCCCTCAGCCGGCGCACGCCCGGCGGCCTCGCCGCGGACCTGACCGCCGGCGACGCCCAGGCACTGGCCGTCGCCCGCATCCTGCGCCACCTGCAGCCGGACGTGCTGCTGCTCAACGAGCTCGACTACAGTCCCTCCGGAACCGCCCTCGCGCGCTTCCGCCGGGACTACCTCGCCGGTGCCGACGTCCCGGAACCGCCGCTGACGCTACCCCACGCCTTCACCGCACCGGTGAACACCGGCGTCCCCTCCGGCCTGGACCTGGACCGCGACGGGCGCAGCGACGGCCCCACCGATGCGCTCGGCTTCGGTGCGTTCCCCGGCCAGTACGGGATGGCGCTGCTCTCCCGTCACCCGATCGCCGCCGGCGCACGCACCCTGCGGCGCCTGCTGTGGCGGGACGTGCCAGGGGCATGGCTGCCCCGGGATCCGGAGACCGCGGGACCGTGGTATACGCCCGCCGCGCTGGCGCGGCTGCCCCTGTCCTCCAAGAGCCACTGGGACGTCCCCCTCGACGTCGGCGGCCACAGACTGCGCCTGCTCGCGAGCCACCCGACGCCCCCGGCCTTCGACGGCCCGGAGCGCCGCAATCACTGCCGTAACCACGACGAGCTGCGCCTGTGGCGGGATTACCTCGATGGCGCCGACTACATCGTCGACGACAGGGGCGAGCGCGGCGGCCGCCCGGACGACGCCCCGGTGGTGCTGCTCGGCGATCTCAACGCGGACCCGCACGACGGCAACGGCGAGGCCGCCATGATCGACGCCCTGCGCCACCACCCGGCCCTGCAGGATCCGGCCCCCCGCAGTGCCGGTGGCGCGGCGCGTGCCGCGCCGGGGGACGGCGATCCGGCGCTGCACACCCTCGCCGCCGGCGGTTTCGGGCTGCGCGTGGACTACTGCCTGCCGGACCGGCAACTGACCGTAGGGGACGCCGGCGTGTACTGGCCGGCGCCGGAATCGCCCGGTCACGAGCTCGTGGGCGACGGCCGGCGGGTGGTGAGCTCGGACCACCGCGCGGTGTGGCTGGACCTGGAATGGCCACCGTGAGCGGGGCCGGCACGCCAGCGCACATGCCGCCAGGACGTCTCAGCGCCGGTGGACACAGCCCCGGCACGGGAGACGATCGGCGGGCGCCCCCGCCGGCATCACGAACGGGGCCGCGCCCCGTTCCGGGACATTAGCTGAGGAACAGCCGGTAGCCCGGATTCCCGCTCTCGTCCCGGTAGGGATAGCCGAGCTTGTCCAGGCTCTCGCGGAAGCGCTCGCGCTGGGCCTCCGGCACCTGGATGCCCACCAGCACGCGGCCGTAATCGGCACCGTGGTTGCGGTAGTGGAACATGGAGATGTTCCAGCGCTTGCCGAGCCGGCGCAGGAACTTCAGCAGTGCTCCCGGGCGCTCCGGAAACTCGAAGTGGTAGAGGATCTCGTCGGTGACGTTCTTGCCGCGACCGCCGACCATGTGGCGCAGGTGGACCTTGGCCATCTCGTCGTCGGTGAGGTCGAGGACGTCGTAGCCCTGCTCGCGCAGGTCCCCGAGGACCGCGTCGCGCTCGGCCTGGCCGTCATTGAGGCCGATCCCCGCGAACACGTGGGCGTTGTCCGCATCGGCATAGCGGTAGCTGAACTCCGTGACCGCGCGGTTGCCGATGGTCTCGCAGAACTCGCGGAAGCTGCCCGGCCGCTCCGGGATGGTCACCGCGAAGACCGCCTCGCGGTGCTCGCCCACCTCGGCGCGCTCGGCGACGTGAGAGAGGCGGCTGAAGTTCATGTTGGCACCGGAGTTCACCGCCACCAGGGTCTGGTCCTCGATGCCATGCTCGGCGACGTACTTCTTGAGCCCCGCGACGCCCAGGGCCCCGGCGGGCTCCATCACCGAGCGGGTGTCGTCGAAGATGTCCTTGATCGCGGCGCAGACCTCGTCGGTGGAGACCAGCACGCAGTCGTCGACGAACTCCTTCGCGACCTCGAACGGGTGCTCGCCGATCTGGCGCACCGCCACGCCGTCGACGAAGATCCCGACCTCCTCCAGGGTGACGCGCTGGCCGGCACGCATGGCGTGATGCAGCGTGGGCGCGTCTTCCGGCTCGACGGCGATCACCTTGACGTCCGGGCGGAGCTGCTTGACGTAGGCGGCGATCCCGGCGATCAGCCCGCCGCCGCCCACCGGCACGAAGATCGCGTCCAGGGGCCGGGGGTGCTGGGAGAGGATCTCCATACCGCAGGTCCCCTGGCCGGCGATCACCTGCGGATCGTCGAAGGGCGGGATGTAGGTCATGCCGCGCTCGGCCACGAGCTTGTCCGCGTGGGCCTTGGCCTCGTCGAAGCCGTCGCCGTGGAGGACCACGCGGCCGCCGAGATTGCGCACCGCGTTGACCTTGATACCCGGCGTGGTGCGCGGCATCACGATGGTGGCCTTGATGCCCAGGCGCTGCGCCGACAGCGCCACGCCCTGGGCATGATTGCCCGCAGAGGCGCAGATCACACCACGTTCGAGATCCTCCGCCGAGAGCTGGGCGATCTTGTTGTAGGCGCCACGAATCTTGAACGAGAAGACGGGCTGGAGATCCTCGCGCTTGAGGAAGACCCGGTTACCAAGCCGTTTGGAGAGGTTCGCCGCCTCGTCGAGCGGCGTCTGGCGGGCGACGTCGTAGACGCTCGCGGTGAGGATCTGCTGCAGGTATGCCTTCATTCCGGGCCCGTGACGCTCCTTGAAAGTCAAGTGCTACAGTCTACAGCGCGCCCGTGGGACGAGGCCAGACGAAGGCTTTGCCACCGCCGGAGCGGGGGCTATCATGCCGGGACAACGCAATCACCGGAGACGGCCATGGACCCGGACGAGCTCAAGGCACAGGCGGCCCGCGCCGCGATTTCCTATGTCCCCGAGGGCAGTATCGTCGGTGTCGGCACCGGCTCGACGGTCAACCACTTCATCGACGGGCTCGCCGGGATCGGCGGACGTATCAGGGGCGCGGTATCGAGCTCGGATGCCAGCACCGAGCGGCTGCGCGCGGCGGGTATCGACGTCCGGGAGCTCAACGACGTCGATGACCTGCCGGTCTACGTCGACGGCGCCGACGAGATCAACCGCCACCTGCAGATGATCAAGGGCGGCGGCGGCGCCCTCACCCGTGAAAAGATCGTCGCCGCGGTGGCGAAGCAGTTCGTGTGCATCGCCGACGCCTCCAAGCGCGTGGACATGCTCGGCGGATTCCCCGTGCCGGTGGAGGTCATCCCCATGGCGCGCAGCTATGTCGCCCGGGAGCTCGTGGGCCTCGGCGGCCAGCCGGAGCTTCGGCGCGGCTTCATCACCGACAACGGCAACGTCATCCTCGACGTGCACAACCTCACCATCACCAAACCGATCGAGATGGAGCGCACCATCAACAACATTGCCGGGGTGGTGACCGTGGGGATCTTCGCGCAGCGCCGGGCCGACGTGCTGCTGCTCGCCGCCGACAACGGCGTCGAGACCATTACCGCCTGAGCGCGGGGAGACGACGGTGCAGCGCCTGCTGATCGGGCTCGGGATCGCACTGCTGGTGCTCGGGCTGGTCTGGCCGTGGCTGGACCGCCTGGGGCTGGGGCGGCTGCCCGGCGACATCCTCGTGCGCCGGGAGGGATTCACGTTCTACTTCCCCGTCACCACGTCGATCCTGGTGAGCGTGGTGGTCAGCATCCTCGTCTGGCTGTTCCGGCGCTAGCAGCGCGGTGTCAGCGGGCCGCTACGCACCGCCGTCGATGGGCAGCCACTGGACGATCCGCCCCGCAGGCACCGCGGTCTCCCCCGCGGGCACGTGCACTATCGCGTCCGCCACGCAGAGGTTGCTCAGCATGTGCGAGGCCTGGTGGGCCGCGGGCGTGACCGTGACCCGGGCCGCCTCGTCCATGCCCCGGCTGACGCGCACCCAGCAGGCCCGGGCACTGTCCCCCGGCAGTTCGGCGGCGGTGACCCCCGGGCGCCAGCGTGGCCCGGGATCGCTCATGCCCTGGGCGACATCCAGCATCCGGCGCAGGTAGACCGCGGCCCCCACCAGGGTCGCCGCCGGGTTGCCCGGCAGGCCGAGCAGCGGCACGCCGGCGGCATTCACGCCCAGGAACAGCGGCTTGCCGGGCTTCTGCCGGACCCGCCAGAAGACCTCCTCGACACCGAGCGCCCGCGCTGTCGGGATGACCAGGTCGTGCTCGCCAACGGACACGCCGCCGGTGCTCACCACGATGTCGCCCGTCTCCAGGGCCTCGGCCATCGCCTCGCGCACGGCCCCGGCCTCGTCGTGGACATAGCGCACGACGACGTCCGTCACCCCGCGCTCGGCGAGCCAGCCGGCGAGCATCGGGCCGTTGGCGTCCGGCACGGCCCCCGCGGGCAGGTCCGCGCCGGCGGGCACCACCTCGTCGCCGGTGACCAGTACGCGGACCCGCGGCACCCGGCGCACCGCCACGCGGTCGATACCGGCGGCGGCCAGGGCGGCGACCCGGGCGGCGGAGAGCCGCTCGCCGGCAGACAGCAGCGGCGTGCCACGGGGCAGCTCCTCACCGCGCCCGCGGATGTTGTTGCCCTCGGCCACGGGTCCGGTGAACACGGCCTCGCCCTCGGCGGCCTCGACGACCTCCTGGCGGACGACGGCGTCCGCGCCCTCCGGCACCAGGCCGCCGGTGAAGATACGCATGCATTGTCCCGGCGACAGCCGCGGCGTCCCGGACTGGACAGCGGCGGCGACCTCGCCGGCGAGCGGCAGCCGCACCGGCGCGCCCTCGGCGGCCGCCGCCAGGTCGGCCGCCCGCACGGCATAGCCGTCCATTGCGCTCTGGGTGAACGGCGGAAGCATCAGCGCGCTGGCCACGTCCTCCGCGAGCACCGAACCGCGGGCATCCGGTACCGCCACGGTCTCCACCGGCATCACCGGCGTGGTCCGCGCGCAGGCGGCGAGGGCCTCCTCGATCGGAATCACTGCGAGCCTCCCCTGTCCTCCGCGCGCTCGCCGAGGCTGGTGCCGTCCTGCCAGGCGGCACCGCCATCGTCGAAGAAGTCGTGCTTCCAGATCGGTACGCGCTGCTTGAGGGTGTCTATGGCGTAGCGCGCGGCGTCGAAGGCGTCGCCGCGATGCGGGGCGCGCACGACGACGAGCACGCTCGCCTCACCGATCTCCAGCCGGCCGGTACGGTGGACGATCCGGCAGACCGGCACGCCGAAGCGTTCCCGGGTCTCGGCCTCGAGATCGGCCAGCTCCCGCCGGGCCAGCGGGGCGTAGGCAGTGTATTCCATCGCGCTCACGCCGCGGCCGTCGTGGTGGTCGCGCACCACGCCCTCGAAGACCACGAGGGCGCCACAGCGCGGGTCGTCGGTCTCGGCGAGCACGTCAGCGAGGGACAGGGGCGTCTCGGTCAGATGCGTCATCGCCTCAGCCTCCGCTCACCGGCGGCAGCAGCGCCAGCCGCTCGCCGCCCTCCAGCACCGTCCCCCGCGGTACCAGCGTATCGCCGACGGCGCACGCAACCCGGGGCAGATGGGGGGCCAGCTCGGGGATCTCCGTCCCAAGGCGTTCCAGCACGTCCGCCACCCGGTCGCCGGGCGCCACGCCCAGTTCCATCCGCTCCCGGCCGGCGGCCTCAGAGAGGACGCCATGCAGCTCCAGCTCCATGCCGCGCTATCCTCCCAGACCGTGCATCGTGATCGCGCGCTGGACGTAGCCCGCGCTCTCGGCGAAGCCCTTGCCCTTGCGCCAGACCGCGCCGCGGATGACGTGTTCGAGGTCGTCGTCACTGGCACCGTCGCGCAGCGGGGTCTTGAGGTCGGTGTTCATCGGCGAGAACAGGCAGGGGTAGATCTCGCCGGTCGCGGTCACGCGGACCCGGTCACAGGTGGCGCAGAACGGGTTGGAAACGGTGGAGATCACGCCCAGGCTGTACCCCCCGTCGACGCGGTAATAGGTCGCCGGCTCGCGGGTGCGCGGCGTCGCCTCGACCGAGTGGCGCTCGGCGAGCCGATCGATGATCTCGCGCTCCGGCACCACCCGCTGGGGCTGCCAGCCGCCCCGGGCGTCCAGCGGCATGAACTCGATGAACCGCAGCGGCACGCCCTCGCCCATCGCCCACTCGGTGAGCGGCACGATGTCGTCCTCGTTGTCGCCGCGGATCACTACCGCGTTGAGCTTCATCCCCAGGCCGGCGTCCCGCGCGGCACGGATACCCGCCAGCACCGTGTCCAGCTCACCGCCGCCGGTCATGCGGCGGAAGCGCTCCGGGTCGATGGAGTCGATGCTGATATTAATGTCGTCCAGCCCGGCGGCCGCCAGATCCGCGGCGTGGCGACGCAGCGGCACGCCGTTGCTCGTCATCGAGATGCGCTCCAGGCCGAGCTCGCGCAGCCCGTTGAGCTGGGCGACGAAGCCGGACACGCCCCGCCGCATCAGCGGCTCGCCACCGGTCAGGCGGATACGGTCGATGCC
>WBJT01000021.1_pt1 | contig 55479 bp, 57 predicted proteins | sample 5109881 | NCBI WGS metagenome assembly WBJT01 (sample SAMN11895465, study PRJNA545514) | wastewater metagenome | isolation source: saline BTEX enrichment culture, original innoculum from Kuwait petroleum... | place: USA:Stillwater, OK | collected 2018-09-01
TCGAGGCCTTCTGGGCGACGATCTGGGAGTACACCGGGGTGATCGCCTCGGCACCGTACGAGCAGGTGCTCGGCGCCCGGGAGATGCCCGGCGCGGAGTGGTTCCCCGGGGCGCGGCTGAACTTCGCCGAGAACCTGCTCCGCGAGGCGCTGCACGGCGATCCGTCGAAGGTGGCGATCACCGAGATCTCCGAGACCCGGCCGCGTCAGCAGCTCACCTACGGCGAGCTCCTCGGCGAGGTCGCGGGGCTGCAGCGCTTCCTCCGCGAGCAGGGTGTCGGCCCCGGCGACCGGGTCGCCGGCATCGTCGCCAACACCTCCGAGGCGGTGATCGGCATGCTCGCGACCACCGCGCTCGGCGCGATCTGGTCGTCCGCCTCCCCGGACTTCGGGGCCAACGGCATCTACGACCGTTTCGGCCAGATCGAGCCCAAGGTGCTGATCGCCGTCAACGGCTACGGCTACAACGGCAAGACCTTCGCCCGTCTCGAGCAGATCGCGGAGCTGCGCGAGCGCATTCCCTCGATCCGGTGCGCGGTGGTCATCTCCAACCTGCCCGAGGAGCCGATCCCGGACGACGCCGGTGTGGTGTCCTGGGACGCCGCGCTCAGCGAGGGCCGCGGTGGTGAGGTGCACTTCGAGCAGGTGGCCTTCGACCACCCCATCGTGATCGTCTACTCCTCCGGGACCACGGGCGCGCCGAAGTGCATCGTCCATGGTGGCGGTGGCGTGCTGCTCCAGCACAGCAAGGAGCTGATGCTCCACGGCGACGTCAAGCGCGACGACACTTTCTTCTACTTCACCACCACCGGCTGGATGATGTGGAACTGGCTGGCGTCAGGACTGGTTACCGGCGCGGAACTGGTGCTCTTCGACGGCTCGCCGGGCTATCCCAATCTGGACGTGCTCTGGGCGATGGCCGAGCGCGAGGGACTGACCCATTTCGGCACCAGCGCCAAGTTCATCGGCGGGTGCCGCAACAAGGGGCTGCACCCGGGCGAGGATCACGACCTCTCCAACCTGCGGGTCGTCTTCTCCACCGGTTCGCCGCTGCTGCCCGAGGACTACGATTACGTCTACGAGCACATCAGCCCGGAGGTCCTGCTGGGCTCCATCTCCGGTGGCACGGACATCCTCTCCTGCTTCGTCGGCGCCTGCCCGATCCTCCCGGTCCGCCGCGGCGAGATCCAGTGCGCGATGCTCGGCATGGACGTGAAGGCGTTCAACGAGGACGGCGAGCAGGTCATCGACGAACGCGGCGAGCTGGTCTGCACCCAGCCCACGCCGAGCATGCCGGTGCAGTTCTGGAACGACCCGGACTTCGCCCGCTACCGCGGGGCCTATTTCGAGACCTTCCCCGGTGTCTGGGCCCACGGCGACTTCATCAGCTTCAGCGAGACCGGCGGCTGCGTCATCCATGGCCGCTCGGACGCGACGCTCAATCCGGGCGGCGTGCGCATCGGCACGGCCGAGATCTACCGGCAGGTCGAGACCATCGACGAGATCGCCGACAGCATCGTCGTCGGTCAGCCGTGGAACGGCGATGTCCGCGTGGTGCTGATGCTGGTGATGAACGAGGGCCAGGCGCTCACCGACGAGCTGCAGCGCAAGATCCGCAGCCGCGTCCGCGAGGGGGCGAGCCCGCGCCACGTGCCGGCGAAGATTGTCGCCGTCGACCAGATCCCCTACACCCGCAGCGGCAAGAAGGTGGAGCTGGCGGTGACCAAGATCCTGCGGGGCGACACCGTCAACAACCGCGAGGCGCTGGCGAATCCGGAGTCCCTGGACGAGATCGCCGCCATCGACGAGCTCTTCGGCTGAGGCGGGAATCCTGCGCGAGCCCGGGCGGCGTATCCCCGCGCCGCCCGGCCCCTCCCCCTTCCTCTCTGCCTTGACGGACCGCCGATGACACGAGCGGCGGCGTGGGTCGCCCCGCCGGAGGTGCGAACGCCCTAGGGCAGCGCGAAGTACAGCACCGCCGGGATGACACCCAGCGACATCAGGTTGCCCAGGGCGACGATGGAGGCCACCGCCTGGGGCTCCTGGTCGTAGTGCTCGGAGAGCATGTAGTTGAGCACCGCCGGTGGCAGTGCGCCGAAGACCAGCAGCATCCCGGCCACCGGCTGCGGCGGCTGGAAGATCAGCACCCACGGCACCGCGATGGCCAGCCCGGTCACCGGTGCCATCAGCGCGCCACCGATGCCGATGCGCCAGTACGAGAGGTCCACCTCCGTGAGGCGGATCCCCAGCGCGACGAGCATCAGCGGGATCGCCACGTTGCCGAGCATCTCCACCCCCGGGAGTACCAGGTCCGGCAGGTGCCAGCCCAGCGACATGCAGATCAGCCCGGCGGCCGTGGCCACCACCATGGGATTGCCGGCGAGCTCGCGCATGCCGATCCGCCGGGTGAGCAGCCACAGGCCGACGGTGAAGTGCAGCGAATTCTCCACCACGAACATCACCACGGCGACGGGCAGCGCGTCCTCGCCGAAGCCGAAGACCGCGAGTGGCAGCCCGAAGTTGCCGGCGTTGTTGAACATCGCCGGGGGCACGACGGTGCGCACGTCCCAGCCGGTGCGCCGCGCGATGAGCCAGGCGATCGGCCCGGAGCCGAGGATCACCGCGGCCGCGCCAAGCGCGGCGCCGCCCAGGGAGAGGTCGGCGCTCATGCGCTCGGAGAGCACGAAGAAGATCAGTGCCGGCACGAAGACATTGACGTTCAGCCGGTTGGCGCTGGACATGTCCGCCGGACGCAGCCGGCCGTAGACATACCCCACCAGCACCAGGCCGAAGACCGGGACAATGATCTCCAGGATGCGAAGCAGCACCGCTTACGCCCCCGGTTCCGCCGTCATCTCCTCGAGCACCCGCCGGGCGTGGCGAAAGCCCTCCATCCCCGCGGGCATGCCCGCGTAGACCGCCACCTGGAAGAGCACCTCGCGGATCTCCTCCACGCTGCACCCCTGGTTGACCGCACCGCGCACGTGCACGCGGAACTCGTCCATGCGGCCGAGGGCGGCGAGCATGCCCAGGTTGATCAGGCTGCGGGTCGGCGTGGGCAGTCCTTCCCGGTTCCAGATGTCGTCCCAGGCCGTGCGCATCACGAACTCCTGGAACTCGCGGTCGAAATCGCTGGCGTTCGCCAGCGAGCGCTCGACGTGGGCGTCGCCGAGCACGCGGCGGCGCATCGCCTCGCCCCGCTGGAGGCGCTCGTCGGACATGGTGGGTTCCTCCGTCGGTGTTGCCCCGCCGGTGGTGGCGGGTTAGCGTGCCGCAATACTACTAACCCGGTCATTGCCATTGCCAGCTCGCCGGACACTGCCGTGCGCCGCCACGCGCCGGGCGGCTTGCCGGTATGCCCGGCAGGCCAGGACGGGTTGGGGACAGACACGCACCTGCCTGGACAGCACCGGAACCTGCCATGAGCGAACTGACCCACCTCAACGAGCACGGCGAGGCCCACATGGTCGACGTCGGCGACAAGGACCGCAGCCACCGCATCGCCGTCGCCGAGGGCCGTATCCACATGGCGGCCGCGACCCTGGAGGCGCTCGTCACCGGTGATCTGAAGAAGGGTGATGCCCTCGCTACCGCCCGTATCGCCGGGATCATGGCCGCCAAGCGCACCGCCGACGTGGTGCCGCTGTGTCATCCCCTGGCGCTGTCCCATGTCGAGGTCACGCTGACCCCCGAACCGGAGGGCGGTGTGGTGCACTGCAGCGTCCGGGCGGAGACCCGCGAACGCACCGGCGTGGAGATGGAAGCGCTGAACGCGGTCCAGGCGGCGCTGCTCACGGTCTACGACATGTGCAAGGCGCTGGATCGGGGTATGACCATCGACGGCGTCGGGCTCGTGTACAAGGCGGGCGGGCGCTCGGGGGAGTGGCGCCGGGAATAGGCGAACGGCGCCGGCCTCAGCCGCCGGCGCGCTCGCGGATGCGGCCGCCATCCACCAGGGTCGCGTCCGGGTGGATCACCACGCGTTCGCCGACCTCCCGCCCCGGGCGCCCTCACCGTTGTGCAGCACCGCGCGCGATATCCAGGCTCTGTGCCGGGGCGCAGGCCTGCCGGTGAAGCCGGCAGGCGTAGTGCATCGCGATGGTGACATCGCGATAACCGAAGGCCTTGAGGATGCCGATCCGCTCGCGCTGATTCCGCACCAGCCGGTGGACAACCCCTGAGACTTCACAGTTAGATCAGCCGGTCGATCTTCGCGGCGAGGATGAAGTCGTTTTCGTGCAGGCCCTGGATCTTGTGCGTCCAGATCTCGACCTCGACGTGCCCCCAGCCGAAGTGGATCTCCGGGTGATGCTGTTCCTCCTCGGCGAGCTCGCCGACCTGGTTGACGAAGGCCAGTGCGGCGGCGAAGTCGCCGAAGCGGAACGCCCGGGTGATGCGCATCGGTTCGTCGTGGAGCTGCCATTCGGGGAGCTGACCGAGATGGCGTTCCGCCTCGTCGCGGGACATCGGCGGGGTTCCGCCGCGGCAGGGGGTGCAGCTCTGCTCGCTGAGTGCCATGATGCGTTCTCCCTGATCACGGATGGAAAGCGGTAATGTGTGTATCGCTGTTATCCCCGACGTGGGGTGGATACCGCGGTTTTCAAACGGTCGCCGGCCGGTTGAGCTTTCCGCCCCCCGCGGGTAACGTGGTCTGACCAAAAACGACGGCCCCGGTTGTGACAACATGACTGAAGCGACGACAAGCGGACGGCCCCGGGTCGGGCTGTTCGTGACCTGCCTCGTGGATCTGTTCCGCCCCCGTGTCGGTTTCGCCTCGGTCCGGCTGCTCGAGCAGGCAGGCTGCACCGTGGAGGTGCCCGAAGGCCAGACCTGCTGCGGCCAGCCGGCCTACAACAGCGGCGACCTCGACGATACCCGGGCACTGGCGCGCCAGACCATCGAGGTGTTCGAGGACTGTGACTACGTGGTCGGCCCCTCCGGCTCGTGCATCGGCCAGCTCCGCAAGTACCCGGAGCTCTTCGAGGACGACGATCCCTGGCGTGAGCGCGCGGAGGCCCTGGCGGCACGCAGCTGGGAGCTGTTTGCCTTCCTCGTCGACGTGCGGGGCATGAGCGGCGTGACGGCGCGCTTCCCGGCGAACGCCACCTATCACGACAGCTGCTCCGGGCTGCGCCAGCTGGGCGTGAAGGCCCAGCCGCGGACGCTGCTGGGCAGCGTGGAGGGGCTCACGATCACGGAGATGACGGACACCGAGGTCTGCTGCGGCTTCGGCGGGACGTTCTGCGTGAAGTACCCGGAGATCTCCGAGCGCCTGGTGGACGACAAGAGCACGCGCATCGAGGAGAGCGGCGCAGAGACCGTGCTCGCCGGCGATCTCGGCTGCCTGATGAACATCGCCGGGCGGCTGCGGCGGCGCGGCTCCGGCGTGCGCGTCTATCACGCCGCCGAGGTCCTCGCGGACATGGGCGACGCGCCGGCCATCGGCGAGGAGGACGGCTGATGGAGGCCCGGACCCACACGTTCAAGGCGAATGCGCGCGCCGCCCTCGCCGACGACAACCTGCGTACCGCCCTGGCCTCGGCCAAGGGCGGATTCGTCACCAAGCGCGCCGGCGCGGTCGAGGCCTTTCCGGACTTCGAGGCGCTGCGCGAGCGCGGCGCGGCGATCAAGGACCACACCCTGGCGAACCTGGACCACTACCTCGCCCGCTTTACCGCGAACGTCAGCGAGCGCGGCGGCCAGGTGCACTATGCCGGCGACGACGCGGCGGCCCGCGAGATCATCCTCGGCATCTGCCGCGACGCCGGCGCCCGGCGGGTGATCAAGTCCAAGACCATGGCGGGCGAGGAGATCTCGCTCAACGAGGCCCTGGAGCGCGAGCACGAGCTCGTGGAGACGGACCTCGGCGAGTACATCATCCAGCTCGCGAAGGAGCCGCCGAGCCACATCATCGCGCCGGCGGTACACAAGACCCGGGCGGAGATCACGCGGCTGTTCGACGAGCATCACCATCACCGCATCGACGGCCCGCTGCGCCCGGCCCCGGAGCTGGTGGCCGAGGCACGGCAGGTGCTGCGCGAGCGTTTCCTGGAGGCGGACGTCGACATCAGCGGCGCGAACTTCCTGATCGCCGACACCGGCACGGTGACGCTGGTCACCAACGAGGGCAATGCCGATCTCGGCACCACCCTGCCCCGGGTGCACATTGTCATTGCAGGCATCGAGAAGCTCGTGCCCGGTACCGAGGAGGCCTCGACGATGCTGCGCCTGCTCGGGCGCAGCGCCACCGGCCAGGACATGAGCGCCTACACGACCTTCCTCACCGGCGGGCGGCGCCCGGACGATCCCGACGGCCCGGACGAGTACCACGTGGTCCTCCTCGACAACGGCCGCACGGGCATGCTCGGCAACGAGTTCCGCTCCATGCTCCGCTGCATCCGCTGCGGTGCGTGCATGAACCACTGCCCGGTCTACGGCGCCGTGGGCGGCCATACCTACGGCTGGGTCTACCCCGGCCCCATGGGCCAGGTGCTCACACCGATGTTCCGTGGTCTGGACGGTACCGTGGACCTGCCCAACGCCTGCACCCTGAACGGGCGCTGCGGCAGCGTCTGCCCGGTGAAGATCCCCCTGCCCGACCTCATCCGCCACCTGCGGGACTGGCAGTTCGACGCCCACCTGGGGCAGCGGACGACCCGTTGGGCGCTGCAGGCCTGGGGCTGGGTGGCGCGGCGTCCGCGCCTGTATCACCCCCTCGCACGAATCGGCGTCCGGGTGCTGCGCTGGCTCGGCGGCCGCCGCGGCGGTGCCGCGCGGCGCATGCCCCTGGCCGGCGGCTGGACGGACGCCCGCGATCTGCCCCTGCCGTCGGGTACGACGTTCCAGGCGGCCTGGCGGGCGAAGCGCAAGGAGGACGCATGAGCGACACGGCACAGCGGTTCTTCGCCACCATTCGCCGCGCCCTCGGTCGCGAGGCGAGCCCCGATCCGGAGGCCATCGGGGCGGAACGCCGGGCGCTGATGGCGGCACCCGCACCGCGCCCGGAGTGGAGCGGCGACGACGTCACGCGGCTGCTCACGCGCCTGGAGGCCGCGGCGGCCACCTCGGAGCGGATCGCCTCCCCCGCGGATATCCCCGCGGCGGTGGCCCGGGTGCTGCTCGATGCCGGGGCGCCCGGCGGGCCGGTACAGCTCGGTGCCGACCCGCTCCTCGCCGGGCTGGAATGGCCGCAGGAAGTGGCCGTGGCCGACGGGATCGACGGCGTGCATACGGCACCGGCGTCGGTGACCGTGGCGGTGGCGGGCATCGCGGAGACCGGGACGCTGGTCCTCCGCTCCGGGCCGGACAACCCCACGAGCCTGAACTTCCTCCCCGAGCATCACGTCGTGGTGCTACGGGCCGGCGACGTCGTGGACTACATGGAGACTGCCTGGGCGCGGCTGCACGCCGACGGCGATCTGCCCCGGACGGTGAACTTCATCACCGGGCCGTCGCGCACCGGGGATGTGGAGCAGACCATCGAGCTCGGGGCGCATGGACCACGGCGGCTGCACGTGCTGCTGCTGGAAGATCACGACCAGCTGTGATCTTCCGGCAGGTTGTTCACTCGCCACCTCCCCGGGAGAGCGGAGGGGCAACCCGGCCGACGTTGCCAGCAGGTCCGTGTGAACAACCAGGGACGTTGATCCTGGTCCGGGGGGCGGATGGACGTTCGGGCAGGTCGTGCACCGCAGGCGTGTGACATCCCGGACGGGTCCCGACAGCGTCGCACACGGCCCGCGGCCGTGCACGACCTGCCCGAGCTGCTCCGGGATAGAGGATGGACGTTCGGGTAGGTCGTGCGCCATAAGGCGTGCGACATTCCGGGCCGGTCCCAGCGGTGTCGCACACGGCCTACGGTCGTGCACGACCTACCCGCCCGGGTGGCCGTCCGCGACGATCTCGTATGTCTCGGGGTTGCACGGCCAGGCGACGGTTCCCGTAGATTGGCTGCTTCTGGCAGCCAACATCCCGTCCCGCGGTGCCGGCGATGTCGACCGCCTCGAGCGGCGGACCCTGTATGTCCCGGTGCCGAGGGGCCAGGCCGCAGGGCCGCGTATGCGCCGGCGGGATCAGTCCCCGGCGCCGGCCGCGTTGTCCCGCGCCTTGGCCTGCTGGTAGGCGGCCTCCAGGGTGTCGAAATCGCAGTCCCCGGGCTGCCGTCCGGCTTTCGCCAGCACGGATTCCAGACCGCGGAAACGGCGCTCGAACTTGTCGTTGGCGGCCCGTAGCGCCTGCTCGGGATCACTGCCGAGGTGGCGACCGAGATTCGCGCAGGCGAACAGCAGATCGCCGTACTCCTCGTGAATGTGCTCGCCGTCGCCGCTGGCCATGGCCTCCTCCAGCTCGGCGAGCTCCTCGCGGAGCTTGGCGATCACCGGCCGCGGCTCCTCCCAGTCGAAGCCGACCCGGGCGGCACGTTTCTGGAGCTTGATGCTTCGGCTGAGCGCCGGGAGCGTGCGCGGGACGTCGTCCAGCAGCCCCGGCTCACGCCCCTCGCCGTCGGCACGCTGGGCCCGCTCCGCTGCCTTGATCGCCTCCCAGGCGCGGGTCTGGCTGTCCGCGTCGCGTTCCTCCGCCTCGCCGAAGACGTGGGGGTGGCGGCGCACGATCTTGTCCGCGATGGCACTGGCGACATCGTGGAAATCGAAACGCCCCTCCTCGGCGGCGAAGCGGGCGTAGTAGACGACCTGGAAGAGCAGATCCCCGAGCTCGTCGCGCAGATGATCGTAGTCGCCCCGCTCGATGGTGTCGGCCACCTCGTAGGCCTCCTCGAGGGTGTGCGGCACGATGCTCTGCCAGTCCTGCTCCAGGTCCCATGGACAGCCGCCGTCGGGGTTACGCAGGGCGGCCATGATCTCGATCAAACGGTCTACGGGATGTTGCGGCATTCTGGTCTTCCTGCTCTGCGAGGAGCGAGTATGGACGCCCCCGGCCGCCGACGCCAGAATACGGCCGGAGTGCGCCGGCCGCGTCGGACCTCGATGGAGGGCCTGCGTCGGCGCACGAGGACGATATCGGTGCCGGTGTGCATGTGCCGCGCCGGCGCCGGTGCAGGGACGCAGTGCCCTGCCGGGGAATGCGGGGCGCCGCCGGGCGCCCCGGAGATCGGCCAGTCAGACACAAGAAGGAGAGGCAGTTCGTGGCAAAACCGGTAACACCCGCCACCGCCCGTGGGGAGCGAACGCGCCAGAAGCTGCTCGATGCAGCCGAGGAGGAGTTCGGCGAGAAGGGGTTTCACAGCGCCTCGATCAGCAACATCACCCACCGCGCCGGCGTCGCCCAGGGCACGTTCTACATCTACTTCTCGTCCAAGGAGGCCATCCTCCGGGCCCTGGTGGAGCACATGAGCCGCGAGCTCCGCCGGTCCCAGAGCGAGGCGGTCCGGGGCTGCAGCGACCGCATCGAGGTGGAGCGCACGGGCTTCCGGCAGTTCCTGCGTTTCGCGCTCGCGCACAAGAACCTCTACCGCATCGTCATGCAGTCCCAGTTCGTGGACCCGGACGTGCACCAGCGCTACTACGAGACCCTGCTCGCCGGTTACGAGCGCGGCATCGCCGAGGCCCAGGCCCGCGGCGAGGTGCGCCAGGGCGACCCCCGGGCCCTCGCCTGGGCACTGATCGGCATGACCTACTTCTTCGGCAAGCGCTATGCCACCTGGGAAGGCGAGATGCCGGAGGAGTCGGCGATCGAGACCGTCCTCGACTTCATCGAGGCCGGCCTGCGACCGCCGTCGAAGGACGGGGGCGCCTGAGGCGCCCGCATCTCAGCGGCGCTGGTACTGGCCGGCACCGAAGAGCAGCCGCTTGGCCTCCTCGTCGAAGCCGTTCTGGCGGGCGTCGGCGAGTACCGCCACGCCGCGCTGCACGGCCGGGCGGGCCTCGATGGTGTCGTACCAGCGCTTGAGGTTCGGATAGTCGGTGAGGTCCTGGCCCTGGTTCGCGTGGGGCCGGATCCAGGGATAGGCCGCGATGTCGGCGATGCTGTACTCACCGCCGGCCAGCCACTCGCTCTCGCCGAGACGGCGGTCCATGACCCGGTACAGCCGGGACGTCTCGTTGGTGTAGCGGTCGTAGGCGTACTGAATGTGCTTGGGCGCGTAGTTGCGGAAGTGATGCGCCTGGCCGAGCATCGGGCCGAGCCCGCCCATCTGGAACATCAGCCACTCCATGACCTGGTAGCGGGCCTCGCCGTTCGCCGGCAGGAACTCCCCGGTCTTCTCGGCGAGGTAGAACAGGATCGCACCGGACTCGAAGACGCTGATCGGCCCGCCTTCCGGTCCGTCGTCGTCGACGATGGCGGGGATCTTGTTGTTCGGGCTGATGCGCAGGAACTCCGGCTCGAACTGATCGCCCTTGCCGATGTTCACGCCGTGGACGCGGTAGTCCAGGCCCATTTCCTCCAGTGCGATATGCACCTTGTGGCCGTTGGGTGTCGGCCAGCTGTAGCAGTCGATCATGGCTCGTCCTCGTTATCTGTGCGTTGTGGACACTGCCCGGGCCCCTGCCAGGTCCCCAGCCCCTGGAGCAGGCAGGCGGCGAGTGCGGCGGTTCGCTTGTCCCGGGCGGCATCCGCGGGCAGGCGCGAATGGGCCTCCACCAGCGAGCGCCAGGCGAGCCGGAGCTGTACCAGTCCCAGGTTGTGGCGGGCCCGGGCCATCGCCGGGTCGGCGTCCAGCGCCCGGTAGAAGGCCGTCTCCGCCGGGCGCAGCCGGCCGAGCTCGACCCGTGCGTTACCGAGTCGGTACCAGGCATGCGGGTCCCGGGGTGCGCTTTCAAGGTAGTGCTGGTAGCGGCTGGCGGCGTCCCGGTAGCGGCCGGCATCGTAGGCACGATCCGCCGCGGCCTTGTCGCCGCCCTGCCCCACCGGCAGGGCCGTACAGCCGGTGGCCACGGCCGCGATGAGCACGAGGAGGACACCGAGGCGGCGTCCCGGCAGCGGATGCCTGACTGACGCGGACATAGCTAACGCCATCCTTCCGTTCCGTGACGTGCGCCCGTGGGCGCGAGGCATGCAGTGTAGCAGTGGGCATCGCCGTCGCGTACGGCACGGCCGCGCTCTGGCGGCGTGTCCGGGGTCTGCGTCCGGCGTCACGCCGCGCCGTGTGCATGGTGCGTGCGTGCACGCGAAGAGGTGGTATTACCCACGAGCGGGTTAGTATCATGGCCGACTTACACCCGCTGCATGCGTGAACACCCAGGTCCCATGTCCGAATCCGTGATTAACCGGCGCCACAGCGTGCCCGTCGACGTCGGCGGCGTCACCGTCGGCGGCGATGCCCCCGTCGTCGTTCAGTCCATGACCAACACCGATACCGCCGACGAGGTCGGCACGGCGGTCCAGGTCGCGGACCTGGCGCGGGCCGGCTCGGAGCTGGTGCGCATCACCGTCAACAACGAGGCCGCGGCCGCGGCGGTGCCGGCGATCCGCCGCCGGCTCGACGACATGGGTGTGGACGTGCCCCTGGTCGGGGACTTCCACTTCAACGGTCACCGTCTGCTCACCGCCTACCCGGACTGCGCGGCGGCGCTGGCGAAGTTGCGCATCAATCCGGGCAACGTCGGCAAGGGCCGCCGGCGCGACCCGCAGTTCGCGACCATGATCGATATCGCCCGGGACCTCGACAAGCCGGTACGCATCGGCGTGAACTGGGGCAGCCTGGACCAGGACCTGCTGGCCCGGATGATGGACGAGAACGCGCGCCAGGCCGAGCCCGCCCCGCCGGCGAGCGTGATGAAGCAGGCGGTGGTGCGCTCGGCGCTGGACTCCGCCGAGAAGGCCGAGGCCCTGGGGCTGCCCCACGACCGCATCATCCTCTCGTGCAAGATGAGCGTGGTGCAGGACCTCATCACGGTCTATCGCGATCTCGCCGCGCGCTGCGACTACCCGCTGCATCTCGGCCTGACGGAGGCCGGCATGGGTTCCAAGGGCATCGTGGCATCGTCGGCGGCGCTGGCGGTGCTCCTGCAGGAAGGCATCGGCGACACCATCCGCATCTCGCTCACCCCCGAGCCCGGCGAGTCCCGGACCCGGGAGGTGGTGGTCGCCCAGGAGCTGCTCCAGACCATGGGCATGCGGGCATTCACCCCGCTGGTCACCGCCTGCCCCGGCTGCGGGCGGACCACGAGCACCTTCTTCCAGGAGCTTGCCGAGCAGATCCAGAATCACGTCCGCGAGCGCATGCCGGAGTGGCGGAACCACTATCCCGGTGTCGAGAACATGACCCTCGCGGTGATGGGCTGCGTGGTCAACGGCCCCGGCGAGAGCCGCAATGCCAACCTCGGCATCAGCCTGCCCGGCACCGGCGAGAAGCCCGTGGCCCCGGTCTACGAGGACGGCGAGAAGACCGTCACCCTCAAGGGCGAGCGCATCGGCGAGGAGTTCGTCGAGCTGGTGGAGGACTACGTCGCCCGGCGCTACGGGCGCGGCGCTCATTCCTCGAGCTGATCGAGCTTGGCGGTGACCGCCGCCCAGTCGTCGGCGTCCGCCGGCGGCGCCTTCATCGACGTGATCACCGGCCACTGCCCGGCGAGACGGGCATTGATCTCCAGAAAATGCGCCTGGCCGGCCGGCACGCGGTCGTCCGCGTGGATGGCGTCCACCGGACATTCGAACTCGCACAGCGCGCAGTCGATGCACTCCTGCGGGTCGATCACGAGGAAGTTCGGTCCCTCGTGGAAGCAGTCCACCGGGCAGACCTCGACGCAGTCCGTGTACTTGCAGCGGATGCAGGGCTCGGTGACGACGTAGGTCACGCCCGGTAGCCCTCCGCCGCCGGCGCGCTGCGGTGCGCCAGCGCCCCGCAGACGTCGCAGCGCCACTGTCCGCCGGCGTACTGCCGGGCCAGGGCCTCGCGGATCTGCGGACGCTGCACGAAGTCTGCGAGGCGGATGTCGTCCAGGTAGGCGTCCAGGCGCCGGGAGAGGTTGTCCCACAGCGCGCGGGTGAGCGCGCTGCCACCGCGGGGGCCGCCGCGGCCGTCGGCCTCCATCACGCGAATGATCTCGCCGACGCCGAGCTCCGCCGGATCGCGGGTCAGGCGGTAACCGCCCCCGGGGCCGGGCACGCCCTGCACCAGCCCGGCGTGACGCAGGCGGGTGAAGATCTGGTCCACGTAGGACACCGATATCCCCTGGCATACCGAGATCTCGGCCAGCGGCACCGGTGTCTTGCCGCCGTGGATGGCCAGATGCATCAGCGCGCTCACCGCGTAGCGGCTCTTGGTGGACAGCCGGATCATGCGCTATTCCCGTCGAACTCCGAAACCGTGTGGATGTGGTTCACTGGGCCGTGACCGCCGCCAAGCGGCGTCGCCGTGACCAGGGCACGCTGGAGGTAGCGTCGCGCGCGGGCGACCGCGGCGGCGAGATCCATCCCCCGGGCGACCCCGGCGGCGATCGCCGAGGCCAGCGTGCAGCCGGTGCCGTGGGTGCACTCCGTCGCGATCCGGGGCTGGCGCAGGCACTCGGTGCCCGTCGGCGTGGCGAGGACGTCGGTGATGGTCTCGCCGGCCGCGTGCCCGCCCTTCACCAGCACCGCACCGCATCCCAGCGCCAGCAGGGCCTCGGCGGCGGCGATCTGGTCGGCCTCGTCGTGTATCCGGCGCTCCAGCAGCACCTCCGCCTCCGGGATGTTGGGCGTGACGAGGCTCGCCCGCGGCACCAGCCGCGTGCGCAATGCCTCCACCGCGGCGGTCTGCAGCAGGCGGTCCCCGCTCTGGGCGACCATCACCGGGTCCACGACCAGGGGCACCGCCGGCGCCATCGATTCTAGCATCTCCGCTACCGTTTCGATGACGGGGGCGTCGTGGAGCATGCCCGTCTTGATGCAGTCGGCGCCGATGTCGCCCAGCACGGAGCGCATCTGCTCGGCGATGAATGCCGACGGTATCGGAAAGACGTCCTGGACGCCGAGGGTGTTCTGCGCCGTCAGCGCGGTGATCGCCGTCATGGCATAGCCACGCAGGGCGGTGACGGCCTTGATGTCGGCCTGGATGCCGGCGCCGCCGCCGGAGTCGGAACCGGCAACGATGAGTACGCGTGCGTGAGTCATGGTCCGTCCGTTGGTTGTCGGCCCGCCGTGGCGGGCGGTGAGGCGATCACGAGCCGCCGGCGCGGGCCAGCGCGCCACGGTCGATCTTTCCGGTGCCGGTACGCGGCAGCGACTGTGCCCGGATGTAGCGCCTCGGGTGTTTGAAGCGCGCGAGCCGGGCGGACAGCCACTCGCCCAGAGACTCGGCGTCCGGCAGGCTCGTCCCGGCGGCCGGCACGAGCACCGCCACCGGGACTGCGCCCCAGCGCGGGTCCGCGGCCGGGTAGACCCCTGCCTCCGCGATGGCCTCGTGGGCGAGGAGCGCGGTCTCGATCTCCTCCGGAGCGATGTTCTCGCCGCCGCTCACGAACACATTATCCACGCGGCCAACGATGGTGACACGCCCGGTCTCGTCCTCGCGGGCGAGATCGCCGGTGTGGACCCAGCCGTCGGCGTCGAGAACGGCCGCGGTGCGCTCCGGGTCGTCGACGTAGCCGTCGAACGCATGGGGGCTGCGCAGCCACAGCTCCCCTGCCCCGCCCCGCGGCGCCGGGGTGCCGTCGTCGGCGACGATGCGGTAGTCACAGTGCGGGAAGGCGGTGCCCACGCTCCCCGAGTGACGGACCAGCGCCTCCGGGTCGTCGCCGCGGCCGAGGTGGATGAAGTTCGACGGCCCGGCCTCGGTCTGGCCGTAGCTCTGGCCCACGGGGATCCCGCGCTCGCGGAACGGCGCCATCGCCGCGTCGCTGCAGGGCGCGCCCGCCGTGGTGATTCCGGCCAGCGACGACAGGTCGGCATCGGGGAATCCGGGGGTCGCGCTGATCGCACGGAGCATCGCCTCCACGGCGCCGAAGTGGTTCACGCGGTGCGCCGCGACCGCGTCGAGTACCGCGGCCGGATCGAAGGCGGGCAGCAGCACCACGCAGCCGCCGGCGTGGAGGATCGGGGTCACCGTGTTCCAGCCGCCGACGTGATAGAGCGGGAACAGCAGCAGCTCGCGGCGCTCGCCCAGGCCGGCCGGGCTGGCAGCGATGAGCTCCAGGGCGTTCCAGGTCATCTGCCGGTGGGAGACGATGCAGAGCTTGGGCACGCCGGTGCTGCCGCCGGTGTGCACGTACAGGAACGGCTCGTTGAGCGCCAAGGCCACATTCCCGGAGGGCGACGCGGGCATGGCGTCCTGGGCCGCGACGGCATCCGCGTCCAGCCGGTGCCAGTCGACGCCGTCCGTGCCGACCCCGGCGACGGCATCGGCCAGGGCAGGATCGACGAGTACCGCCCGGGCGCCGCTGCGGCGCACGAGTGCCGTCATCTCGGCGGCGGCGAGACGGTGACTGAGGGGCACGAGCACGATCCCGGCGCGCCCGCAGGCGAGATAGATCCGCACAGCCTCGATCGTATTGCGGGTCACCAGCCCCAGGCGCTCGCCCCGGCCGACGCCGAGGGTATCCGTGAGCCAGTGCGCGGTGCGGGCCACGGCGGCGTCGAGCTCGTCGTAACGCCAGTGCCGGCCGGTCTCCGCCTCGATCAGCGCACACCGGTCCGGGGTGAGCGCGGCCCGCCGGCCGACGTAGTCGCCGACCCACTCCATCGGGATCGCATTCCAGTCCAGCGGCTCGTTCATCACGCCCTCCACAGGGGTATCACGGGGTCGCGGCGACACCGCCGGTGCCGCCGCGTTACCATCCGGGCCATCATTTGAAACGGGAGCGCGCCATGGATCAACTCCGCCCCCTGGTGGACATCGGGGTCAACCTCACCCACCGACGCTTCGCCGCGGATCGCGATGCGGTGATGGAACGGGCCCGGGCGGCGGGGGTTGAGGCCATGGTGCTCACGGGTGTCGACATGGCGGGCTCTGAGGCCGCGGCGGCGCTGGCCGCGGAGACGGTGGACTGCGTGAATACCGCCGGCGTCCATCCCCATCACGCCTCGGACTGGGACGCGGACACCGCGGCCGCGGTCCGCGCCCTCGCCGGCCGGTCGAAGACCGTGGCCATCGGCGAGACCGGGCTGGACTTCAACCGGGACTTCTCGCCACGCCCGGCGCAGGAAAAGGCCTTCGCCGCGCAGCTGGAGCTCGCCGCCGAGCTCGGGCTGCCGGTCTTCCTGCACCAGCGCGACGCCGCCGAGCGCTTTACCGCGATCCTGGCCGACTACCGCGACGCCCTCCCCGGGGCGGTGGTGCACTGTTTCACCGACGGCCGGGACGTGCTCCATCCCCTGCTCGACCTGGACTGCCACATCGGGGTCACCGGCTGGGTCTGCGACGAGCGCCGCGGGAGCGCGCTGCGGGAGAGCCTCGGCGATATCCCGGGGGACCGACTGATGGTGGAGACGGATGCCCCGTTCCTGCCGCCCCGGGACCTGCGGCCGAAACCGCCTCACGGGCGCAACGAGCCGGCCTTTCTCGTCCACATCGCCCGGCGCATCGCCGAACTGCGCGGCGAGAGCGCGGAGGCGCTGGCCGAGGCGACCACGCGCAACGCCCGCGCGTTCTTCGGCCTCGGGGACTGACTCAGGCGGCGGCGCCGGCGACGTGCTCCAGGGCGTCGGCGATCACGGTGGCGTCGGCGTCGTGCCGCGGCCCGTGCTCGCTGAGATGACGGCGCCAGGCCCGGGCGCCGGGCAGGCCCTGGAACAGGCCGACCAGGTGGCGGGTCATCCGCGAGAGGCGCTCGCCCGCCGCGATCTCGCGGGCGACGTAGTCCATGTAGGCCTCGACCACGGCGACCCGGTCCGGTAGCGGCGTTGCCTCGCCGAACACCCGGCGGTCCGCCTCGGCGAGAACGAAGGGCGTCTGGTAGGCGGCCCGGCCGATCATCACCCCGTCGAAGCGCGCCAGCAGCGCCTCGGCCTCGTCCAGGTCCATGACCCCGCCGTTCAGCACGACCTCCACCCCGGGGAACGCCGCGTGCAGCCGCTCGACCCGGTCATAGTCCAGCGGCGGGATGTTGCGGTTCTCCTTCGGGCTCAACCCCTTCAGCCAGGCCTTTCGGGCGTGGATCGTGAACGAGCTGCAGCCGGCGCCCGCGACGGTCTCGACGAAACGCGCCAGGAAGGCCTCGCTGTCCTGGTGATCGATACCGATGCGTGTCTTCACCGTCACCGGCAGCCGTGTCGCCGCGCGCATCGCCGCGACCATGTCGGCGACCAGTGCCGGCTCGGCCATCAGGCAGGCGCCGAAGCGCCCGGACTGGACTCGGTCGCTGGGGCAGCCGCAGTTCAGATCGACCTGGTCGTAGCCCCACCGTTCGGCGAGCGCTGCGGCATGGGCGAGCTGTTCGGGATCGGCACCGCCGACCTGAAGCGCGACCGGGTGCTCGCAGGCGTCGAAGCGCAGGAAGCGCTCGGCGCGGCCGTGCCACAGCGCCTGTGCCGGGACCATCTCCGTGTACAGCAGGGTCCGGCCGGTGATCAGCCGCATGAGGTAGCGGTAGTGCCGGTCGGTCCAGTCCATCATGGGCGCCACGGACAGGCGCCGGTCCGGCTGAAACCGCGTAGTGGCGCGGTCTCTGGCGCCATCGGTGCGTTCAGGTCGACTGTCGTGGATGCAGTGAGTCGGCATCGTCGTATCAGCGGGTTACGTTGAGCGTGTCGCCCCCCGATGCGCCGGCGGTGCTACAGACCGGTGCCCGTAGCACTTGCCGTCGTATCGGGAGCCGTCGTGGTCAGTGTCACGGGCGTCCCCGGGCACGGCGGTATTCGCCGGCGCGGGCGGGTTCTGACGGCATCATGGCCGTATCGTACATCCACAGGCCCGGACATTCAGCACGAAAGCCCCGTCGCGTCCGCGTGGCCGGACAGTGTGACAGGGGGTCCGGAGCCGGCTCACCAGCCTGAGCGCCGCCGATGTCCTTCCCCGGTGTAATCGGAGCCGGCCTGCCCGGGGGCGTCGCCTTTTGCCCGCGCCGATGCGATCCCGGCGCAAACGCCCCCTTACACGGGCGGCCGTCACCGCGCGACGGCGTGATACCGCGCGTGCCACGAGGCGGCGGGATCGTCTTCTCCGCCCGGCGTACGGCCGTCACCGCCCGCGGGACGTCACTCCCGGTCCGACACCTTCAGCGGCGGGACCGTCGGGATCGCCTCGGCGTGGTTCATGTCGGCCTCCGTCATGCGGAAGGCGTCGGGGTAATGGGCGCGGTCAGAGCGGCGCGGGGGTTCGCTCGTACGCCAGGTGTACAGGCAGGTGTCGCATTGCCGCACCTCCCAGACGCCGGTAACCGGGCTCTCGAACAGGACGTCGACGCCCCCGGCGCCGCAGCGGGGACAGATGCTGCCGGTTTCTTCGCTCATGGTTCAGTTTCCCTCCGCGATCAGGTTCTGTAGACGGGTAATCCATTCCGCCGTCTCCGGCAGGTCCTTGACCGGCATGCCGTAATTGCCACGCCGGTCCGGGGAGACAGGGGTGGTCGCGTCGATTACCAGCTTGTCGGTGATGCCCGCGGGCGAGGAGCCCGGATCGAGGGCGACGACCGACATGTTCGGCAGCTGCACGATATCCCCGGCGGGATTCACCTTGGTCGACAGGGCCCACATCACCTGCGGCAGGTTGAACGGGTCCACGTCCTCGTCGACCATGATGATCATCTTGAGATACCCGAGCCCGTGGGGCGTCGTCATGGCGCGCGTGCCGACGGCCTTGGCGAAGCCGCCGTAGCGTTTCGCCGTCGAAATGATGGCGAGCAGCCCATGGGTATACATGGCGTTGACCGCCTCGACCTCCGGGAATTCGGCCTTGAGCTGCTTGTAGATCGGCACGCAGGTCGCGGGCCCGATCAGGTAGTCGACCTCGGTCCAGGGCATACCGAGATACAGCGATTCGAAGATCGGATCGGTACGGAAGGAAACGCGGTCGACGCGGATCACCGGCATGCTGTGGCCGCCGGAATAGTTGCCGGTGAACTCGCCGAACGGGCCCTCGAGCTCGCGCTCGCGGCCTTCGATCACGCCCTCGATCACGACCTCCGAGCCCCACGGCACGTCGAAACCGGTCAGCGGTGCCGCGGCGACCGGATAGCCCGCCTCGCGCAGCGCGCCGGCCATTTCGTATTCCGACTGGTCGTAGCGCAGCGGCGTGGACGCCATCAGCGTGATGATCGGGTCGTTGCCGATCGTGATCGCCACCGGCAGATCCTCGCCGCGTTCTTCCGCCGTGCGCAGATGGATCGCGATGTCATGCACCGGCACCGGCTGGATCGCGAGGCGGCGTTTGCCCTTAACCTGCATGCGGTAGATGCCGACGTTCTGCTTGTCGAAGCTCTCCGGGTCATCCGGGTCCCGCGAAACCACCGCCGCCTTGTCGATATAGTAACTGCCGTCACCGTCATTCAGACGGAAGAAGGGCAGGATGTCGAACAGGTTGACGGCGTCACCCGCAACACTGTTCTCCGCCCAGGGCGGGTCGTCGCGGTGCTCCGGCGAGACGGGAAACGTATCCCACCGGCGAATGAACTCGTCCACCTGCTGCCTCGTCGGCGTCAGCGGCGGGAGCCCCATGGCGATCGCGTGGTTGGGCCACGATCCCAGCGTGTTGAGTGCGACCTTCGCCTTCGTGAAGCCCGCGATATTGTCGAAATACAGCCCCGGGGCCTTCTCGCCGATACGTCCCGCGGCATTCGCCGCCGCCGCGAGATCGGGCTCGGGGAGGACCTCGTCGGTGATCCGCAGGAGCTGTCCGTGCTCTTCGAGCGCCGTCAGGAACGATCTGAGATCATCGAATGCCACGGTGGGACCTCCTTGCTGACTGGGGGGGCGGGACGTGCGCTGCCGTTCGATGGCCCGTCCCGGTGGGCCGCCCACCCCGTCCCGTGACGGAGGAGGCGGACTGGTTGCCCGACAAATCGTTCGTATACGATCTAATTCCAGTTTAGGCCCACGGCGAAGCGGCGTGCAATACTGTTCCTATACGAACGATAAACGGGTCACGATGGCGATGTTCGAGCGCACGCTCTTCCACGTGTTGCGGGTGATCCTGCAGACGCACACGGCCCGCTGGGCGGAGCAGGTGCCGGACATGACGAAGCCTCAGTTCGCGGTGCTCGAGGCCCTGGACCGGGGGGGCGAGCTGGACCAGGCGGCACTCAGTCGCGCGAGCGCCACGTCCAAGGCCACGCTCGCCGAGATGCTCAACCGCATGGAGCGCCGCGGCCTGATCGCGCGCCGGGCCGACCCGGGCGACGCGCGGCAGAAGCGCGTTCACCTGACCGCCGCGGGGGCGACGCGACTGAGAGAGGTCCGGCCGGTCGCGGACCGGGTCAACGACGGCTTCACGGCGACGCTCAGCGAGGCGGAACGGGAAACCCTGCTCAACCTCCTCGCGAAACTGCGCAGACGTGCCGAGGAGACGGAATAGCTCGCCGCCGAACGGCGCGCGCCCTGCCGCACCGCGGGAATCCGGCGGGATGTGTGAACGTCTCGCCCGGGCCCGCACGGCGAGGCCCGGGTCACCGGCCCGGCCGTTGCCTGTCGCCTTCCCTTCCCCCGCCCGCCACGTCCTGAGAACCTGTCCGGTCAACGAGTGAACCGGCGGCGCTGGCCCGCCGACCTGTCAGGGACCGGGCAGCGGATGTCCGACGGCGGCGCCCCTGCGGGCGCGCGGGCGATCCCGATGGATGACGACAGGACGGCGCGGAGTCGGCCTCGCCCGCACACGACATCATTCATGTGTCGATAAGGAGAGACACGACATGAAGGCCCTTCCCTGGCGGCATATCTACGCGGGCCTGCTGGCCCCGTTCTTCGTTCTGGGTGGAACGCTCAACGTCTTCGCATCACCGGAAATCCTCGACGATTACCAGCGCTGGGGGTATCCGGGCTGGTTCCACTACGTGACCGGCATGGCGGAATGGATCGCGGCGGTGCTGATCGCCGTGCCCGCCTCGCGCCTTGCCGGCAGCGTGCTGGCGGCCGGGGTCATGGCCGCTGCCGCCGGCACCGTGCTGTCCCACGGCGAATATGCCCACAGTGTCCCGCCCCTGATCGTCCTCGCACTGGTCTGCCTGAACGGCTGGCTGACATGGCGGGTCCGGCACCGGGATGGCCGGTAAGGGGCGGCGTTCGCCCGTTGCCTTCTAGGACCGCGTACGGGAGTGAGAGCGACTCCGTTACTGACGAGGCCTCTGTCGCACTTGGTGCCCCCGGATCATCGCCATCCAATTGCCTTCAGTCCTGGGCCACGGTCCGTCTCGACGCCCTGGCCTGCTGAGTCGTCGTTGCTGTCTGGGCCGTAGGGGGGGTCCAGCGAATATCGCCAATGCGCCCCGTTGTCGATTTCCGTCGGATGGAACGGCCGGTGTGCAACGGGGGCGCTCGTTGCCCCGGCCGCGGCCGTCCCGGCGTGGCATACCCCGCCGGCCGCGGTGTCGGCACGGCGGGCAAACACGGAGATCAGCGCACCGACCAGCAGCGTCTGGAAGACGATGGTCGTGATCGATTTCACCCGGAGGACGACGATCAGTGCGTCCCGGTCAAGGTCCAGTCGGTCGGTGACGAGATAGTCGAAGATCCACAGCCACGAGCCGGCCAGCAGGGTGAATGCCAGGGCGCCGTAGAGGCTGTGACGCAAGGTGATCGACCGGCTCTCCATCGTTTTCTCCATATCGTGTGCGGGCCGTCGCGTACGGCCGGATCATGAACCGTGCCGGTCGTCGTTCACCGGGCTGTCGGACACCGTATCGGCCCACTCGTCCAGGAGGACGGCCAGCTGTCCCGGTCCTTCGTCGGTGCCCAGGTAGACGTGTGCGCCGGCGTCGGCGAATTCCCGCGCGTAGGCGGCCTCGGTGCGGTTGCTCATGACGGCGATCCGTGTGTGCGGGAGCGCGGACGCCAGGTGCCGGACCAGATGCAGGGCGTCGCGAACGTTGCTGTCCCCGCCCACGATCACGACGTCCGGCGTCGTGTGGGAGCGAAGCACGGAGGTGACGTCGCGCTGGCGGATCGCGGCGGTGACGACGATCCCGGGCACGGCGGATGCCATCACGTCCAGACGGATCCTCAGGCGATCGTTGTCGTGCACCAGCCAGACGGTGAGCGTCGGGTACGCGCGGTCACTATTCACGGTCGTCGCACCAGGTCTGCAGGGCCCGCCCCGAGAGCGGTCCCGCGTAGTGGAATCCCTGGACCTCGTCGACGCCGAGGGCCATCAGCGCCCTGGCCTGCTCCGCGCTCTCCACGCCCTCGGCGATCGTGCGGAATCCCAGTGAGCGCCCCATGGCGACGATGGCCGCGACCACGGCGGGGCGCTTCGGATCGCCGGCCATGGCGGCGACGAGGCTGCGGTCGATCTTCAGGGTGTCGAAGGGCATGTCCGCGAGCTGGGACAGCGACGCGTACCCCGTGCCGAAGTCGTCGATGGCGACGCGGCAGCCGATCCCGCGGAGCCGGGAGAGGACGTCGCGTACCGTGGTCCCGTCGGTTACCGCCAGCCCCTCGGTGACCTCCAGCTCCAGGCGCGTCGCGTCCAGACCGCTGTCGGCGAGAGCGGCCTGGACCGATTCCAGGAGACTGTCCGTCTGGATCTGGCGCACGGACAGGTTGACCGCGACGCGCACATCGGCGAGCGCGCCGGTCCACCGGGCCGCCTCATGGCAGGCCCGGTGCAGGACCCACTGCCCCAGGGCATGGATATGTCCGGTTTCCTCCGCCAGGGGGATGAACTCGCCCGGGGAAACGTCGCCGAGCATCGGGTCGTGCCAGCGCAGCAGCGCCTCCACGCCCGTGATCACCGCACGATGCGGGTCCCACTGCGGCTGATAGACGAGATGGAGGGCGCCGTCCCGAAGTGCAACGCCCAGGCGCTGCTCCACGAGCAGGCGGCGACGCACGGCGTCCGTCGGCTCGGGGGTGTGGTAGACGGCGGTGGCGCCGGTGTGCTCAGCGCCCGCGAGCTGCGCTGCATCGGCCTTGGCGAGGAGTTCGGTGGCGTCATGTCCGTCACGTGGATGGAACGCGATCCCGATGCGCACCGGGACAGGCCATTCGTTGCCGTCGATGACGAGCGAGCGCTGCATGATGCGCTGTATCCGTTGTGCCGTCTCCTCGACGCTGGCGCTACCGCCCTCCATCCCGATGGCGAGGGTATCGTCCGATACCCGTGCCAGTACGACCCGCCGGCCGTTGGTCACCCAGTGGAGTCGGCGCGCGACGCGGTGCATCAGCACGTCCGTGCAGCCGCCGAGCGCGTGGCGCAGCAGGCTGTAACGGGCAAGGGTCACCGCGAGCACCGCCATGCCGGTGGCGCCACCGCTGTCCCGGATCCGCCGATCGACGGTCTCGATGAACGACCCGCGGTTCCGTACGCCGGTCGCCATGTCGTAGCTGTTCATGTGGTCGATGGTGCCCGCGAGCTCGCGCTCGCGGGTGGCGTCGACCACGGTGACGATATAGCGCACCGCCTCGGCGTCGTTGCAGGTGTTGATCGATATGCTCAGGACCCGCGGGCGTCCGGGGTCGATCTCCACGGGCAGGTCACCGGTCCACCGGCCACGTCCGGCGACTTCCTGCCAGATCGCGCTGCGGATCGCCTCGTCCGCGTCGTTCGGGTAGATATCGAATATCCCGCGGCCGATCATGTCGTCTTCACTTCGGCCAAAGAGGCCGCAGAACGCCGGGTTCGCCGCGAGGATGCGCCGCTCGCCATCGAGCAGCACCCCGGCCGCCAGGGAGTGGCGGAAGAACGCCTCGGCGAACGGCTGTGGGGCATGGTGACCGGCGGTCCGGTTCGGGGTGACGCAACGCAGCGATCCGAGGACCTGGCCGTCGCCCGTGACCACTCGACGATCCTCGACCCAGCGAATGCGCCCCGCCGGATCGATGTGGCGGTAGGTGGCGATCACCGGCTCGTCACTGGTGTTGCCGGCCGGCTGCCGGAATGCCCGGTTGCGGTCCTCGGGGTGCACACACTGCCACCACCACCCGTCCTCCAGGCAGTGGCTAAGGGGCTGGCCGAGGAGCTGCCCGGGATCCGGCGTGATCTCCAGCATGCGCATCCCCTGCGCATGGAGCTCGGCACGGTAGGTCACGGACGGCGCGAACACGGCCGTAGCGTCGTGCGGCCGCGATTCCGGGCTCTCGTACGGCGACGGCCCCGTGTAGTTGTTTGGGTACCACGATTTGGAGGCCATGGCGGCCAGCTCCTCGCTAGTGATTCGATCCGCCGCCGATTCTCCGGTGTCACGAGGGGCGGCGGTATCGGTGCCTCGCCGAACGGCGTTCAGGCTGTTTCCCGGCGCCGTTCGGATAATTCCGAATACCGTCTACGCCGCCGTCGCGGTGCGCAGCATGCGGTCGGGGATGTCATCGAGGCTGACGATGGCCGAGGCAGCACCGAGGCGGATCGCCTCCCTGGGCATGCCGAAGACGACACAGCTTTGCTCGTCCTGGGCCAGGGTCATGGCCCCCGCCTCACGCATGGCGAGCAGTCCCGCAGCGCCGTCGCCGCCCATCCCCGTCATGATGACCCCGATCGCATTGCCGCCCGCGACCCGCGCGACGGAGCGGAAGAGGACGTCGACTGAAGGGCGGTGCCGGTTCACGGGGGGGCCGTCGGAGGTCGTGACGTGGTACTGGGCGCCGCTGCCGCGCAGGACCATGTGCTGTCCGCCCGGTGCAATGAGGACGAGCCCGGGCCGGACGCGGTCGCCGCTTGCGGCCTCCTGGACCCGGCAGGCGCACAGTCCGTTCAGCCGCTCGGCGAACGCCCGGGTGAAGTTCGCGGGCATGTGCTGGACGACGACGATGCCCGGGCAGTCCGCGGGCATCGCCGTGAGCACCTGCTCCAGCGCCTGCGTGCCCCCGGTGGAGGTGCCGATGGCGACGATCTGATCGGTGGTGCGTCCGAGCGCGAGCGGGGCCGAGGGCGTGGTCGCCGTTGCCGGGGCGGTCCGTGGACCGCGAAGGGCGTGACGGTTCGCCTGGCCGGCCGCCCGAACGGCCTGCACGAGCTCGCTGGCACCGTGATCCAGATACTCGCGCAGCCCGGTCGTCGGCTTGGGTATAACGGCGAAGGCCCCGGCCTCGGTGGCCTCCAGTGCCAGGCGGGAGCCGCGCTCGGTGAGCGTGGAGCAGATGACCACCGGCGTCGGATGTTCCCGCATGATCTCGCGCAGGAACGTGATCCCGTCCATGCGGGGCATCTCCACGTCGAGCACGATCACGTCGGGCCACTCCTGCGCCATGCGCCGCCGGGCGAACAGCGGATCCGCGGCGACGCCGAGGAGCTCGATGTCCGGCTCACTGTCCAGCCGCTTGCCCAGCGCCTGGCGCAGGACCGCGGAGTCGTCCACTACCATTACGCGACACGACATCGTCGTTTTCTCCATTACTGTTTGCGGTATATCGAGGGCTGCACCGGGGTCAGTCCCGCATGGATGCCGTTGAGGCTCTCGGAATGCCCGATCAGCAGGTAGCCGCCCGGCGCCAGGTGCCCCGTCAGCCGGTCGATGACGCCGCGCCGGGTGTCCTGATCGAAGTAGATCAGGACGTTGCGCAGGAAGATGACGTCGAACGAACCCAGGGTCTGCGGTAGCGGCTCGTTGAGGTTGGCGTGCCGGAAGGACACGCGCTCGCGCAGCTCGCGGGCGATGAGCATCTCGCCGGCGCGCTCCCCCGTCCCTTTCAGGCAGTACCGTTTGAGGTAGGACGGCGGCATGGCATCGAGCCGAGCCACCGGATAGCGGGCGGCACCGGCCCGCTCGATGACCGGACGGCTGATGTCCGTGCCCAGCACCGACCAGTCGCGGGCCCGGGCACGGTCATCCAGGAGCATGGCGATGCTGTAGACCTCTTCCCCGGTGGAACACGCCGCGCTCCAGATGCGCAGCCCGCGCGTCGCGCCCTCCGCGATCCGGCTGAGGAACTCGAAGTGGCGGGGCTCGCGGAAGAAGTAGGTCTCGTTCGTGGTCAGCAGATCGATGGCGATGCGGGCCTCCTCCCCCGCCGGGTCGTCGAGTAGCGGGACGTAGCTGCGGTAGTCGGACAGACCCAGTTCTCGCAGCCGGCGTCCCAGCCGGCTGCACACCATCATCCGCTTGGCGTCGGGGAGGTTGATGCCGGCCGCGCGCTGGGCAAATGCCTGGATGCGTGAGAAGTCCCGGTCCGTTATCGGTGTGGTGTGCTGCATGCCCTGCCCTCAGGCCGCGTCGAGCTCGCGGATTGCCGCGAGCTCCTGGCCGTCGACCACGCGCTCCAGCGCGAGGATGATCGTGAAACCGTCGTCACGGCGTGCCATGCCGGCGACGAAGTCGTTGCGCACGCCGATACCGAGTCGCGGTGACGGCTCGATATCGGCGGTGTCGATCTCCAGGACCTCGCTCACCGTGTCCACGACCAGGCCGAGCTGGCAGAGCCCGTCCTCGTCCTCGATCTCGACGATGACGATGCAGCTGCGCCGCCCCACCTCGCACGCTCCGAAGCCGAAGCGCGCGGCGAGATCGAGCACCGGCACGACACTGCCGCGCAGGTTGATCACACCCCGGATCGACTCCCCCATGTGGGGGACGCCGGTGAGCCGGCCGAACTCCAGGATCTCGCGGATGTGCCGGATCGGCAGGGCGAAGAGTTCCTCGCCCACCCGGAAGCTCAGGTACTGCTGGGTCACGACGGTGGTTCCGCTGTCCGCTGCGTTCATGCCGCCTGCTCCTCGTCGAAGGGAATGAAGCCGTCCTCGGCGTCGGCGGGACGGCGGTTCGCGTTGGCGAAGCCGTTGTCTCGATCGGCGACGACCGCGGCGGCAGGGATGCCCATCGGGGCGGTACCGCCGCCGTGGTGAACGCGGAAGTACGCCATCAGGCTCTGGAGCTGCTGGGCCTGACTGCTCATCTCCTCGGCCGTGGACGCAAGCTCCTCGGAACCGGAGGCGCTCTGCTGGGTCAGGCGATTGAGCTGGTCCATGGCGATGTTGATCTGCCCCACCGCGGTGGACTGCTCCTCGGAAGAAGCCGAGATCTCCTGGACGAGCTCGGAGGTCTTGCGGATCGAGGGCACCATCTCCGAGAGCAGTCGGCCGGCACGGTCGGAGACGTCGAGGCTGGACGAGGCCGTCTCACCGATCTCCTGGGCCGCGACCTGGGCGCGCTCGGCGAGCTTGCGGACCTCGGCGGCCACGACCGCGAAGCCCTTGCCGTGATCGCCGGCGCGGGCGGCCTCGATGGCGGCGTTGAGGGCGAGCAGGTTGGTCTGGTAGGCGATATCGTCGATGATCGAGATCTTCTCGGCGATCTCGCGCATGGCCTTGACCGTCTGCTCCACCGCCTCGCCGCCGTTTGCCGCCTCGCTCGCGGACTGGGTGGCGATGTTGTCGGTCACCCGGGCGTTCTCGGTGTTCTGCTGAATCGAGGCGGTCATCTGCTCCACCGAGGCGGTGGTCTGCTCGACGCTCGTCGCCTGCTGGGTGGCCGCGTGCGCCATGGACTGACCGGTGGCACTGACCTCTTCCGAGGCCGCGGCGAGCTGGTCGGCGGCGGAGCGCACGTCGCCGATGATGGCCGACAGGCGCTGTGCGGTTTCCTGCATGGCCCGCAGCAGCTCGCCCGTCTCGTCGCCGGCACTGGTATCGAGCTCGACGGTCAGATCGCCCTCCGAGATCTGCCTGGCGGCGGTCACGCAGCGGTGGATGGCACCGACGACCCGCCGGGTCACCAGCCACGCGGCGAGCACGGCAATGGCGAGCCCCGCGATGCCGAGCCCGATGAGCAGCGCCAGGGTGAACCGGTAGACGCTCTCCGCGGCGGTGGCGGTCTGCGTGAACGCCTCGCTCTCATAGGCGAGCAGGGCCTCGATCGAGTGGATGTAGTCCTCGCGAAGCGCCTGCACATCGCTCATGAGGAACCGCTCTGCCGCTTCGACATCCCGGCCGGCGATGTCGACCAGCTCGCCGGTCGCGGCCTGTAGCGCGGAAAGGTCCGCGCGGGTGCGCTCGACCAGTGCGAGGGCCTCGGGGGAGTCGGCATGCGCGGCGGTGAGCTGGTCGAGCAACGGGGGATTTGCCGCGAAAGCCCGGTCTATGACGTCGAGGCGGTCCTGCCTGATGGCAGGGTCCTCTGCGAGGAGGTAGTCGCGCAGCGATACCGCGATCTCGTTGGCGTTGTCGATGACGTCGTTAGCCCGTACCGTATTCGGCCAGCGCTGCTCGCTGAGCTCGATGGCACCGGCCTCGACGCGGGCGAGCCCGATGACGGCCGCGGTCGCCATCACCCCCATGAGGGCCAGGACCAGGCCGAATGACAGGGCCAGGCGCTGGCCGATCTTGAGCTTCTTGAACATTCAGGGATCTCCTTGGTGATGCCCCGGTCGCGGGGTGCGTTCATACTGCTCAGCGCCCGTGGATTCGGTTATCGGCGGGGATCGGAAAGGCCTCTCGGAACCGGCGACCTCGGGCTCGGACTATTCCGATACGGGGCTGGCGAACGGTCCGGACGCCGTCCGGTGTGCCCGGGGCGGTGGATCGGCGTCCCGGCGAGCCGCGGATCCGGGGCGGCGCCCTCCCCGCTGCCCCCCTGGCCGTGCCGTGGCGAAGGGCATCGGCTTCAGTCGTGGGGACACCGTTCCCGGACGGTATGGTGGGTGACGGTGAGCTGGCGCCCGGTCATACCGGTCACCGTGCCCGCTGCCGGAATGCGCTACGGGCGATGACCGGGTGCTAGGAAGGCCGGGAGTGGGCCTGCCGGTCAGGCGGGGAAGGTGTCGCTCACCCCGCCTCCCCGTCGCCGGGTGGCGATCCGGTGTCCTCCGCCGCCAGCAGCCGGGCAAGCCGTTCCACCGCCTGTCCCCTCCCCCTGTGTCCGTTGCCGAACAGCAGGCCGAGCGGGATATTGCGGGTGCCGCCGCGCTCCAGTGGCAATGCGACGAGGGTGCCGCTATCGAGGTGTTCCCGGACCAGGTGGCGGGGGAGCCAGCCGTAGCAGAGGCCGGCACGTACCGCCTCGATCGCCGCCTCGACCGTGCTCATCCACCAGATCTTGCCGTTGTCGTCCAGCTGGCCCTGCTCCGTGCCCCGAATCTCTACCCGGAGACAGCGGTTGAGATTCGCCGCATTCGGCGGTGTCTCTGGACGGACCAGAGGGTGATCGGCATGCGCGACGGCGATCAGCGGCACGTTGCTGACAATGGTGGCGCCGCGCTCGCCGGGCTCGGCGATCAGGACTGCCAGATCGAACGCATCCCCGTCGACGTCGCGAGGTGTCAGGCGCACGGTCTCGCGCAGATGGACCTCGACGTGCGGATGCATGCCAGCGAACGCCTTCAGGGCGGCGAACAGGCTCGGCCTGGGGAAAATGCTGTCGACCAGCAGCCGGATCCGGAGGTCCTCGCCGGCGGCCAGGGCCCGGGTCCGGTCCTCGAGCCGCGAGAGCTCGTCGATGAGCGGCGATGCCTCGCCGAGCAGGGTCGCGCCGGCGTCCGTCAGCACGGCCCGCCGGCCCCTGATCTCGAGCAGCCTCACGCCCAGCGCCTCCTGCAGGCGCCCGACGGCGTAGCTTACCGAGGACTGACTGCGGTGCAGGGCCTTTGCCGCCTGGGCGAAACCGCCCTCGGTGATCACCGTGCGCAGCACGCCCCACTGCTCGATGGTGGACTCAGGCAGACGTGCGATGGCGACCTCCCGGGCGTACGGCGAAAGCTATCGGAATATCCGATAATAATAACCGTAAAATCGCGCTTTTAATACGAATTATTAGATAGATAATGACGACACAATCGCACTGTGCAACACGGAGTCACACCATGAGCGAGGAGTTCGAATCGACCCGGCCCGACGAGCTGACCGGCTTCGTCGGCTGCCATCTGATCTACACCTATGACAACGGCTGGCAGTACGAGATCTACGTCAAGAACGAGCGCACGTTCGACTACCGCATCCACAGCGGCATGGTCGGTGGCCGCTGGGTGCGTGACCAGCCCGTGCATATCGTTCGCCTGGCTGACGGGGTCTACAAGCTGTCCTGGGACGAGCCGACGGGCACCACGGTCAGCGTCGCCGTCAACCTGGGCGAGCGCCGGCTTCACGGGGTCATCTTTTTCCCCCGCTGGATCGCGGAGGACCCGAAGAAGACGGTGTGCTACCAGAACGAGCACATCGAGGAGATGATCGCCCTCCGCGATGCCGGGCCGACCTACCCCAAGCTGGTGATCGACGAGTTTGCCACGATCACCTTCCTGGAATACTGCGACGCCAACGACGAGGACGTGATCGCCTGCCCGCCGTCTGAGCTGCCGGCCGACTACGCCGCCCGCCGCAACTGACCGGCACGCCCTCGCCCGCCGTGCCGTAATGGCGGACCGGTGTCCCGCTACGGGACACCGGTCCGGGGGCGGTGCCGTGGTGGCGCGGTCAGCCGGCCCAGGCTAGTTCCTCCCGCGCGATCGCCTGCGCGGTCACGCGCGCGACGTCGAGGATCAGCGCGACCTCGCCACTGCCGAGCACGGTCGCCCCGCTGACGCACTCCAGCCGGTCGAAGACCCGTCCGAGTGGCTTGAGTACCGTCTGGTGCTCGCCGAGCAGCCGGTCGACGACCAGCCCGTACAGCGCCCCCTCGTGACGGATCACGACGACATTACGCCGCCGGGCCTCCGGCCCGGTGTGGCCGAGCGCGCGGTTCAGCGCGATCAGCGGCAGTGCGTGCCCCCTCAGCGGCAGCACCTCGCCACGGTGGCCACCCGGCAGCTCCACGCACTCGACGACCGCATCGAGCGGCAGTACGTAGGGCGTGCCGGCGACTTCGAGCAGGAAGCCATCGATGATCGCGAGGGTCAGCGGAAGGCGAATGCGAAAGCGCGTGCCTGCCCCGGGCGTCGTGTCGAGCTCGATCGTCCCGCGCAGGGCCTCGATATTGCGTCGCACGACGTCCATACCGACGCCGCGCCCGGACACGTCGCTGACCCTGTCCGCCGTGGAGAAACCGGGCTCGAAGATCACCTGGAGCATGGCACGCTCGTCGATCTCGGTACCGGGCTCGACGAGGCCCCGGGCTTCGGCGCGGGCACGCACCCGCTCCGGGTCCATGCCCGCGCCGTCGTCCTCGATCTCGAGCACCACGTGGCCGGCCTCGTGATACGCGTTCAGCCGGACGCGTCCCACCGCGGGCTTGCCCGCCGCACGGCGCCGCCCGGCGTCCTCGATGCCGTGGTCCACGGCATTGCGCACGAGATGGGTCAGAGGGTCCACGATGCGCTCGACAACGGTCTTGTCGAGCTCGGTGTCGCCCCCTTCGATGACCAGCTCGATGTCCTTGCCGAGCTGCCGGCCGGTGTCGCGCACGATGCGCTGGAAACGCCGGAACGTCTCGCCCACGGGCACGGTGCGCACGGACAGCGACACCTCGCGCAACTGCTCGACGAGCCCCGAGAGGATCTCGCTGCTCTCCGCCAGCCGGCCGCCCGCGGCGCGGCCCTCGGTCGCAACCGCCGCCGAGGCGACCACCAGCTCTCCCACCAGGTCCACCAGTGCGTCCAGCTTGTCGGAGCGCACCCGCAGGAACGACACCGCCGGCTGCGCCGTGGCGGCGGCCGCCGCGGCCGGCTCCCTGCCCCCCTGAACCGGCGATTCGGACACCTCCGTGTCCGGGGCGGACGGCGGCGTGATGGTCAGGTCGACGTCCTCGCGGACGAACTCGAACACGTCTTCCAGGGCGGCGGCGGTGGTCTGCGCGTCGAGCACGACGCTCAGGCCGAGATAGCAGCGCTCCGGCTCCAGGGCGGCAAGGCCACAGCGGTCATCCCACGACGGGGTTACCTGCCGGAGCGTGCCGAGCCCGCCGAGGTGGCGGGCAAACGCCAGCGGATCGATCCCGCAGGCGAGCACGTCCGGCTCGAAGCGGAACGATACCGTCCACTCACCCGCCGTGCCCGCCACGGCCTCCGGGGTGCCCGCGCCGGCGGGGGCGGACGCCACGCCGGCGGGTTCGCCCAGGTAGTGCCGCAGCCGTGCCACCAGCGCGTCGCCGCGGTGGCGCAGGGCGTCCGGGGCCGGCCCCTCGATGCCGCAGAGCGTACCGAGGTGGTCCCCGCATTCCAGCAGCACCGCGATGAGCTCGGCGTCCACGCTCAGCTCGTGCTCACGCACGCGGCCGAGCACGCTCTCCATCTCGTGGGCGAACGGTACGGCCGCCTCGCGGGCGAACAGCCCGGCCGAGCCCTTGATCGTGTGCGCGGCGCGGAATACGCGGTGGGGCAGCTCGGGATCGTCCGGCCGTTCCTCGAGCTGGAGCAGCGCCTCCTCCATGTCGGCGAGCAGCTCACGGCTCTCCGCGAGAAAGGTTTCGAGCATCTCGTTGTCCTGCATGGATCACGCCTCCCGGTGCAGGGTGAGCCCGCTGCCATCCAGCAGGCCGGGCATTGCCAGCGTTTCGGCAACCTCACCGCGGGCGCCGACGATCTCCCGGCCGACACCGTCGGCCGCCATCGCGAACAGGATCTGAAGCCCCGCCACGTCGAGCGCGGAGACCGCGGAAACGTCGATACGCAGTGCCGATCCGGCCCCCTCGCCCACCGTCAGGATCGCCTCGCGTATGGCGGCCGCGTTCTGGACGGTGAATTCGCCGTGGAGATGGATCACCCCGTCGGCGCAGTCGATATACGGCATATCGGTCATGGTTTCCCCCTAGGCAGCGAGCTTGGCGACGGCGTCCAGCAGCTGCTGGGGCTGGAAGGGTTTGACCAGCCACGCCCGGGCCCCGGCGGCACGCCCCTCGGCCTTGCGCGTGTCCGACGACTCCGTGGTCAGCATCATCACCGGCGTGAACCGGTAGGCCGTGTTGCCGCGCAGCGCCTTCAGGAAGCCGATCCCGTCGAGGCGCGGCATGTTGACGTCGCTGATCACCAGGTGAACGCGCTGGCCCGTCAGTTTCTCGAGCGCCGCCTGCCCGTCTCCGGCCTCGATCACGTCGTAGTTGGCGCCGCGCAGGGTGGTGGCGACGACCTGGCGGATGGAGGCCGAGTCGTCGACGATCAGAATGGTCTTGGTCATGGTTGTTGGCTCCTACGGTGAACCGGCCGGATCAGAAGAAGGTCACGCTGCCGCCGGCCGCGGTCGCGGCCGGTGTGCCTCGGTGGTTGTGGTGCTCCTCGGCCATGGCATAGCTGTTCTCGAGGGCGGCGAGCAGCTCGCTGACGTCGATGCCCGTGTACGGCCGATCGCCCCCGGACCCCGAGGCCGCGCCCTCCAGGCGGGCGGCGCCATCGCGCACGCTCTCCGCGACATGGGTGAGCATCTGGCTGACACGGTCCTGGAACTGAAGGGCGACGATCGCCGCCTCGACGTCGTCGCGGATGCCGCGATTGCACTCCTGGAGATCGTGCGCGCTGCCGGCGAGACGCCGGGTCGCGCCCTCGAAGTCGGCGAGCACGGCACCGATTCGCTCGGCGGCGTTCTCCACCGCACGGGAATCGTGGTCGGCGGATGCCTCGGTCGCGGTGAAGGCCTCGTTGAGGGCGTGTTTGATCCGCCCCACCTCCTCGCCGATGCGCTTGCCGGTCTCCCCGGAGTGGCGGGAGAGCCGGCGGACCTGCTCGGCGACGACGGCGAATCCCCGCCCGGCGTCGCCGGCCCGTGCCGCCTCGATGGAGGCGTTTAGCGCCAGGAGGTTGGTCTGCGCGGCGATCGCGCCGGCGTCGGCGGCCATGCGGTCGAGCTCGTCGGTAAAGGCCAGCAGACCCCGCATCTCCTCGACCACGCCGCGCTTGCCGTTTACCGCGGTCTCCAGTGCCTGCAGCACCGCCGAGAGGCGCCGTTCGCTGTCGCTGTAGAGGGCGTCGAGCCCGCCGTCGCCACCGACGACCCGGTCGGCGACGCCGAAGGTCTCGTCGATTCGGGTCACGACGCTGGCGAACCGGCCGCTCAGCTCCGCCACCTCGTCGACGGCATGCGACGTCGCGGCCTCGATCTGGCGCTGCCATACGGGCAGGAGCCGGGTGCCGAGATCAAGGAGATCGGTGAGCGCGGCCGTTCCGTCCGCCGCCGCCTCCGGCGCGTCGGCATCAGGGGGTTCCGGCAACGCGCGTGAGGCGCGGCGGTCGAGCCGCAGCGCCACGGCGAGCAGCCCCGCAGCGACGGCCCCGGTCCCCCACCCCGTGCCGCTCAGCGCGACGAGCGCCACGCCGGCGGTGGCGGCAAGCAGACTGTGGCTCGGCACGTATCGAGATGCAGATCGGGGAATCGACACACTGTGGCCCTCCGCTGATTCCGGAGGGCATCGTGCCGCGATCGGCGTGGTGGCGGGATCGGCGGCCGGCGTAACCGTTGCTCGGAATGGGCGCGGCCCGGTTCGGACTATTCCGAACCGGGCCCGTCGACGTCCCCCGGTCCGGGGGTGCCGGCCAGCCCGTGATCGAAGGCGTAGCGGAACAGCTCGGCGAGGTTGTCGAACTGCATCTTCTCCATGAGGCGTGCCTTGTGGCTGCTCACCGTCTTGATGCTCACGCACAGCTCGTCGGCGATCGCCGAGACCGTGCGCCCGTTCGCCAGTCCGACGAAGACCTGGTATTCCCGGGCGGAGAGCGCCTCGTGGGGCGGGCGCTCGGTGGTCCCGAGCATGCCCAGGGCGAGCTTCTCCATGAGCTCCGGGCGGAGGAACACGCCCCCGGCCGCGACCTTGCGTATGGCCTCGGCGATCTCCGCACGGCGGCTCGTCTTGGGGAGATAGCCGGACGCGCCCGCACGTACCGCGCGTACGCCGTACTGCTCGTCGCTGTGCATGCTGAACACCAGCAACCGGACGTCCGGCCTTTCCTCGCGGACCTGGCGTATGAGGTCCACCCCGCTGCGCCCGGGCATGGACATGTCCACGAGCGCGACATCGGCGCTCTCCCGGCCGAGCAGGGCCAGGAGCTGGGCGCCGTTCTCCGCCTCGCCGACGAACGTGAAGTCGGTCTCGGCGTCGATCATCTCGCGCAGGCCGTCACGAACGACGGCGTGATCGTCGGCAACCACGATACGCGTCATTGCGGTTCCTCCCCGTCCGGGACCGGCAGTCTCACCACGATGCAGGTGCCCTCCCCCGGCGTGCTGTTCACCCGCAGTTCACCGTCGAGCTGTACCGCGCGTTCGCGCATCCCGAGCATGCCGAGGGGGCGGCGCCCGCCGGACGTCCCCTCGTGGGACGAGAAGCCGTGGCCGTCGTCACAGATCTCCAGCCCCAGCCCGTCGCCGCCCTGGGCGATGGTCACCCAGACGTTGCCGGCACCGGCGTGCCGGGCCGCATTCGTCAGGGCCTCCTGCACGATGCGGAACGCGGCGGTCGCGACCTTGCCCGGCACGCGGTATTCCTCGCGGTCCATGTGTACGTGCACCCGGTAGCTCATCCGCTCCTGGTGCTGTTCGGCGAGCCACTGAACCGCCGCCGCCAGGCCGATGTCGTCGAGGATCGGCGGGCGCAGGTCCCGCGCGATACGGCGGATGTTCGCGACCATGTCCTCGACGAGCCCGCGCATGCCCTCGAGCAGCGCGTCCGCCCGTGGGCCGAGGTCGTAGCCGGTGAGCCGGTCCAGATCGATCATCAGGGCCGTCAACGTCTGTCCGAGGTCATCGTGGAGCTCCCGCGCAATCCGCGTCTGCTCCTCCTCGCGGATCGCCAAAAGCTGGCCCGACAGGGCCCGAAGCTCCTCGCGGGAGCGGCGGAGTTCGAGCTCCGCGGCATGACGTTCGCGTATGTCCCTGAGAACGACGATGACGTAGCCATCCGTGCCGTCCTCCTCGGCGTCGGCAATGACGCTGGAGACCTCGACCGGGATGGCGTGACCGTCCCTGTGGCGGATCCGCACTTCACCGAAGAAACGCCCATGCTCGTCGCGATACCGGGTCGCGGCAGCGGTGTCGGGGTCGTCCATGTCCAGCAGCTCCTCGCGGGTGAAGCGCTTGAGCTCGTCCTCGTCCATGCCGAAGAGCTGGCAGGCCTGTGGATTGGCCTCGAGCACGTGGCTCTGGCCGTCGAGGAGGACCTTGGCGTCCAGGCTGTTGTCGAACAGCGAGCGATACCGCCGTTCGTTGCGCGCGAGTGCGCGGCGCTGCTCGATCCACTCGGTCTCGTCCTCGACGATCAGGTTGACGCCGGTGACCCGGGCCCCCTGGAACAGGGGCGTTGCGGCAATGCCGGCGTAGATGTGTCCGCCGCCGACGGACATCGTTACGCGGAAGTGGTGGGGATGGCCCATGAGCGTGTCGCGAATATGGCTGACGACGCCGGCCCGCTCGTCCGGCACGACGGTCTGCACGAACGTGCGGCCGTGGAGCCCGTCCCCCTCCTCGCCGAACATCACGATGGCCGCCGCGTTGGCCGCCTGGATCACGCCGTCGGCGTCGAGGCGCAGGGCCGGATCGGGATTGAAGTCGAACAGCGTCCTTTCACGGGCCTCGGCCTCGCGCACGAGCTCGCTCTTCTCGAGCTGTTCCCGCCGGACGCCGAGCAGCATCAGTCCGGTACAGACTGCCGCGATAACGACGTAGCTCCAGCGCTGGTAGCTGACCAGCTCCTGTTCCCAGTCGCCCCAGAGCAGATCTGCCGAGACCACGAACTCGATCGTCCCGAACCAGAGCAGGCCGATGAGTATGCTGATCAGGAAACCGATACGAGGTCTGAACCGCAGGGTGCCCCCTCCCTGGCGCGGGTCGCCGATTTCGCCGGCATTCTCTCTTTTGGCCAAGTGTTACCGTTTTGCTGCTGCACGCGTCAAATACCGTCCCTGTCGTCGCCGTCCGATTCCCCAGAGGCGGTCCACTACGGCGGCGTACTGTGGCAGACTGCGCGGCCAGCCCAGCCGACGAGCGCTTCTCATGTCCGTTATCGGCCCGGTCGAGTTCTACATGACCGTTGGATGTGGTCTCTGCGACGAGGCCATGGCGATGCTGCAGCCGATCGCACAGCGGCTCGCCATCGACGTTCAGGTCCGCGACGTCCTCGACGATCCGGACTGGGAGACGCGCTACGGCGTGCGCATCCCGGTGTTGCGACGTGGCGACACCGGTGCCGAGATCGGCTGGCCGTTCGATGATGCGGCACTGTACCGGTTCCTCCTGTGAGTCCGCGCCATGCGCTGCTCGCGCTGCTGCTGTTCCTGGTGCTGACACCGGCGGCAGCGGCGGCACCCTGGGTGCTCATCGATACCGACCGTGACCTCGTGGAGGTGCGCGACGGCGGACGTGTCGTCGACGTCTTCGAGGATATTTCCTGGGGCCGCGGCGGCGTTGCCGACCTCCACCTGAACGGCGACGACACCACGCCGACCGGGGATTACCGGGTCACGCGGATCGACCGTTCCAGCCGCTTCCACGTCTTCATCGGCCTGGATTACCCGACCCTGGAGCACCTCTCGCGCGCCTATCAGCGCGGCGTGATCGACAACGCCCGCTATCGCGAGCTGCGCGATATCGCCTACGCCGGCCGTCCCCTGCCCCAGGACACCGTGCTCGGCGGCTATATCGGCCTGCACGGCCTCGGCCGTGCCGATCCGGAGTGGCACGAGCGTTTCCACTGGACCGAGGGATGCGTCGCGCTCACCGATGCACAGATCGACCAGCTTCTGAGCTATATTCACGAAGGCAGCCGCGTCGTCATTCGTTGACGGCCTGTCCGGCACGGCCGCTCACCGCGGACAGGCTTGCAACAGCCGCGGCGAACAGTGATGATTGGGCAACGATAACCGTCCGTCGGGCGGTTGAGCGACGTTCGACCACACCTATGCACGACAAGGCAAGGAGTTGCTCCATGACTACCACGCTCAGCACTGCGCTCAAGATCTCCGCCGCCGCCGCCTCCATGGCACTGCTCGTCGGCTGTGCCTCCCAGGCGACCGAGGACATGAACGCGCGCATCGACGAGGCGATGATGACCGCCGAGGATGCTCAGTCCACCGCCAACGAGGCCCAGTCCACCGCGAACGCCGCCATGGCCGCCGCCGAGGATGCCCAGGCGACCGCTGACGATGCCATGAGCGCTGCCCAGGCCGCGCAGTCCACGGCAGACCAGAACGCCCAGAAGATCGACCGCATGTTCAAGAAGGCGATGTACAAGTAAACACGCCTTCCCGGCCGATCGAGAACCCGCGTCCCTCTGGGCGCGGGTTTTTTCGTCCGGGCCACCGGTAACGACGCACAGGAACGCCCCATGTCGCTGTTTCAACGTCTTCGTAACCGCTCCACCGCGCGCCGTGGCGGTGGTGCCGGCACCGGTTACCGCCGGTGGTTCGGGCTGGCCGGCGGCGTGATCGCCGTGGTGGTCCTGGCGATCGCCGGACTCGGCTGGTACTGGAGCCAGTCGCCGGCGGCCTTTGACGTGGTCGCGGCCACGGCGCAGCGCATGCCCGAGGGGCGCGATCCCCAGTCGGTACCCGGCAGCGTTACCACCGCCACGCTCATGAACGTCGCCGGCCGGCTGCTCGACAAGCCGGGCGGCTATATCGGCAACGACGTCATGCCCCCGGGCGTGATCATGGACAACATGCCGAACTGGGAATTCGGTGTAATCGTGCAGGTCCGCGATCTGGCCCAGGCCCTGCGCAACGACATGAGCCGTTCACGCTCGCAGTCCACCGAGGACACGGACCTCGCCGTTGCCGAGCCGCAGTTCAATTTTCCCTCGGATTCCTGGTGGTTCCCCGCCTCGGAGAAGGAATACCGCAAGGGTATCGGGGCGCTGGACCGCTATTTCGGGCGCCTCGTCGATCCGGACAATGCGGACTCCCAGTTCTACGCCCGTGCCGACAACCTCAACGAGTGGCTGGGGCTGGTGAACAAGCGCCTGGGCAGTCTGGCCCAGCGCCTGAGTGCCAGTGTCGGCGAATACCGTTACAACACCGATCTCGCCGGTGACCGGGCCGCACGTCAGGCCACACCGGGCCGCGGCAGCGCGGTGGTGGCGGAGACACCGTGGCTTCAGGTCGACGACGTGTTCTACGAGGCCCGGGGCAGCACCTGGGCGCTGATGCATTTCCTGCGGGCGGCGCGCGTCGATTTCGCCGACGTGCTCCGGGACAAGAACGCGGAAGCGAGCATGGACCAGATCATCCGCTCGCTGGAGCAGTCCCAGCGGCCGGTATGGAGCCCCGTCGTGCTCAACGGCGACGGCTTCGGACTGCTCGCCAACCACTCGCTCACCATGGCCTCCTACATCGCCCGGGCCAACGCGGCGATTATCGAGCTACGCCGGCTCCTCAGCGAGGGCTAGGGGACGCCCTGGCCCGCCACGCTACCGTTGCGCGGGTGATGCAGTGGCAGCGGGGTGATCGCCCCGCGGGGCCCCGCCTCGACCCGCCGAGGCCGCCCTCCCTCGAAGACGATCATCTCGCCGGCCCGGATCGGGCTCCAGACCTCGTTGTCCGTGAGTGGCTGGGTCGCGATGACCGTGACCACGTCGTCCGGCGTGGTGACCTCGGCGAAATCCACGCACACCTCCGCATCCCGCAGCCGCGCCTCGCCGAATGGCGCGCAGCGCGTCAGCCAGTGCAGGTGGGTCGAGCAGTACGTGTGGAGCACGTGACCGTCGGAGAGCAGCATGTTGAACGTCCCCTGCTCCTGGAGTCGCGCGCACAGCCGGCGGAGATAGCGCCACGCGGTTTCGCGCCGCCGCGGCGGCCGCGGGAAGCGCTCCCGGAGCTCGCCGAGCAGCCAGCAGAAGGCGTACTCGCTGTCGGTGTTGCCGATGGGGCGGTAGTGGCGCATGGGCCAGCGGCGCACGCCCCGCAGACGCCCGTTGTGGGCAAAGACCCAGGGCCGCCCCCAGAGCTCCCGCTGGAACGGATGGGTGTTCTCCAGCGCCACCCGGCCGTGGGTGCCCTGGCGGATGTGGCAGATGACGTTACGGCTCTTGATCGAATAACGCTGGATCAGCCGTGCGACCTCGGAGTCCGCGCTCGGCGCCGGGTCATGGAAGAGACGGCAGCCGCGGTCTTCGTAGAAGGCGATCCCCCAGCCGTCCCGATGCGGGCCGGTCCGTCCGCCGCGCTGCATCAGCCCGGTAAAGCTGAAGCAGATGTCGGTGGGGACGTTGGCGCTCATGCCCAGCAGCTCGCACATGGTATTGCAGGCCTCAGGGGGTTTCGGGGGCTTCGGGGCAATCGGCGAGCAGGCGGTAGAGGTCGCGCAGGATCGCCGCGGTGGCGCCCCAGATGTAGTAGTCCCGGTACGGGATCGCGCAGAGACGGTAGCGCCGTCCGCCGTGGCTGACAGGGTGCGGGCGGTGGTTGGTCACGTCCAGCACGTACTGGAGCGGCACTTCGAAGATCTCGTCGACCTCCACCGGGTCCGCAACCAGGTGCGCTTCCGGGTCCACCAGACCCACCCAGGGCTGGATACGGAAACCGGTGCCGGTGGGGTACTCGGGCAGGGAGCCGAGGAGCTCGACGGACGTCTGCGACAGGCCGATCTCCTCCTCGGCCTCACGCAGGGCCGCGGCGAGGCTGGAGGGATCGTTCGGCTCGATGCGTCCGCCGGGAAAGCTGATCTGTCCGGCGTGGGCACGCAGGTGGGGCGTGCGGCGCGTGAGGATCAGATGGAGGCCGCCGGGACGCTCGACCAGTGGCACGAGCACGGCGGCCGGGTGCAGCGGTGCGTCCTCCGGGATGGCGGCGCGGATCGGCATGCGCGCCGCCGCGAAGCGCTCTCTCACCCAGCAGGACTGAACCGGAACGGTCATGGATACCTTCATGCAAACGTAATACGAGGATTATAAGGGTTCGACGCCCGGGCGACAGGATCGTTCGTCCCCGCCGGAAGGACGTGCCTCGGCGGGGAAATTCAGTCATAATGGTGCCGGACTCCGAACGATGATGATCCGGCCATGCGTTATCTCAACGGCATACTGGGGGCATTTGCGATTCTCGCGGCCAGCGGCGGGCCCGCCGTGGCCGGCGAGGTGTGGCATAGCCCGATGCGCCCGCAGCTCGAGCTCACCACCGAGCTGAGCGAGGCGCTGAATGTCCGTTTCGGGATCAGCACGGATACGGATCCGAGCGTCGGCAGCGGGTGGCGCGGCTATGTCCCCACCGGGCGACAGGGACTCGGTGCCTCGGCAATGGTCGACTGGGAGTTCCCCGCGGCGTCCGGCATGCGCCTGACCGGCGGCGCCTTCTACGGCAACTCCGACTGGGGCTGGCAGGGGGGTGGCAGCGCGGGCGTGGACGGCAGTCACGACGACACCGGCTACAGCTTCGACGGCAGCGGCGACTGGACGCCCTACCTCGGCCTGGGGTGGGACCAGCACTTCGGCGAGGACAGCCGCCTGGGGCTGCAGCTCGACATGGGCGTGAAGTTCGAGGGTGTCACGGATCTCGACCGCAAGGATCAGCTCGATCGCATGCGCGAGGAAGCGGCGCTGAGTACGCAGTTCGAGAGCTTCCGCTACGTGCCCATGTTCTCCGCCGGGGTCGAATACCGGTTCTGATTGCGGGGCGTCATCAGCCGGTGACGCCCTCGCCCTCCTCCAGCATCGCGTTCACGTAACGGCCCAGCTCGCTGGCGTCGAACTTCGCCAGGAAGTCGTCCGCACCGACCTTCTCGACCATCGCCCGGTTGAACACGCCGGACAGCGAGCTGTGGAGCAGGATCTTCAGGCCGCGCAGGCGTTCGTCGGCACGGATGCGGCTGGTCAGGGTGTAGCCGTCCATGCGCGGCATCTCGATATCGGAGATCACCAGCGCGACCGAGGCGAGCGTTTCCTCGTCGGTGTCGCGCAGCCACTCCAGGGCCTCCTCACCGTTTTTGGCCACGGTCACGTCCCAGCCCGAGGGCTCGAGCGTGCGCTGGATCTGGTTACGGGCGACGCTGGAGTCGTCGACCACCAGCAGCCGGTTGCGCTGGGGCGGTGCGGCGCTGTGCTCGAAATCGACATCCCGGGGCAGCGGATCGCCCATGACCTCGGCCAGGACCTTCTCCACGTCGAGGATCTGCACGAGGACGCCGTCGACGCGGGTCACCGCCGTGACGTAGCCGCGGTCGGCGATGTGCTGGGGCGGCGGGAGGACGTCTTCCCAGCTGACGTTGACGATGCGGTCCACCTCGTCGACGAGGAAGCCCTGCACCGTCCGGTTGTACTCCGTGATCACCACCGAGCCCGCGTCGCCGTGCTCCGCCGATCGGATCGCCTGGGCAAGGTCGATGATGGGGATGGTCTGGCCCCGCAGGTGTGCGATCCCGCGCACACCGGGGCGCGAATCCGGCATGACCGTCACACGCGGCGAACGGATCACTTCGCGGATCTTGAACACGTTGATCCCGAAGTACCGCCGCCCGATCTTGAACAGCAGCATCTCGAACCGGTTGTGCCCGGCCAGCTGCGTGCGCTGGTCGATGCTGCCCATCGCCTTGGCCATATTTCCGCCCCCAGTCCCGTCGTGTAATCCCCGATGGTCATTATATCGGCCGAAGGGCGCCCGGCTATAGCCCTTTCGGGTTATCGGGGGCCTGTCGGGCGATGCCGGTTCCCGCCGCACGCCGCATGTCGTCCGGGAAGGTTTGCGTTCTCCCCCGGGGACCGGTACATGTGCACTTGAAGGGGGCGGCGCGCGGCTATTCGCCACGCCGTGACGAACGATAATGAAACGTTTCGCTAGGGGGGGGAGTCCGTGAGCCTCAAGACCCGATTCCTGCTCCTTGCCGCGACGTTGATCGTGCTGGCCTCCGTCGCCGCCTGGGCGGCCTTTCAGCGCATCGCCGAGGGGATTATCGAGCAGTGGGGACAACGGACCGCCGAACTCCAGGTTCAGTACGACAGCGCCCGGCTGCTGCAGCCGCTGGAGCGGGAGATCGCGCTCTCCCGCCAGCTGGCGGACTCGCTCGTGCTGCGCCGCTGGGCGAACGCCCCGGATGACCGGGCGCTCAGGCAGCAGGCCCTCCAGGAAATGGAGAGCTTCCGGCGCAATTTCCGCAGCAACAGCTACTTCGTCGCCCTGCGTGACTCCGGCGCCTACTACCACAACAATGCGGACAATGAATTCGAGGGCCGGGAACTGCGCTATAACCTGGACCCGAAGGATCCGGCCGATGCCTGGTTCTACCGGCTCATCGAGGCGGGGCGGGATTTCCATCTCAACGTCAATCCCGATGACGAGCTGGGGGTCACCAAGCTGTGGATCGACGTCCTGCTGCGTGCCGACGACGGCCGGGTTCTCGGCATCGTCGGCACGGGCCTGGATCTCGAGGACTTCCTGCGGGATACCGTTGACCTCAGTCAGCCGGGCATCACGACGCTGTTCGTCGACTACAACGGCGCGATCCAGCTCTACCGCGATCAGCGGCTGATCGACTTCGCCACCATCGTCAAGCCGGAGGGCCAGAAGAACACCATCGACCTGCTCCTGGACACGCCGACGGACGAGGCGCGAATCCAGGAAATGATGCTCTCGCTGCGCCAGGGGGATACGGGACCGGCGACGGTCCGTACCAACTTCGTCTCGGTCCGGGGCGAGCGTCACCTCGCCGGTATCGCTTATCTGCCCACCATCGGCTGGTACGAGGTCACGCTGCTCGACCTCGACACCCTGATGCCGGTGAACCGGTTCGCACCGGTGGCGGCGGTGTTCGCCGCCGCCCTGCTGGCGAGCCTGCTCGTTTTCCACCTGGCGGTGCAGAAGCAGATTCTCGGGCCGATCGGGGTCCTGGAGAGCGCAATGAACCGGGTGCGCCGCGGCGATCTCACCCCCGCCGCCCTACCCTCCGCGCCGGGGGAAATCGGCCGGCTGATCCAGCACTTCGACAGCATGGCCGGCGCCATCCGGTCCCAGACCTCGGAGCTCGAACGCAAGGTCGCCGAGCGCACCGAGGCCCTGCACAACCTCGCGCGCATCGATCCCCTGACCGAGCTCAGCAACCGCCGGGGCATGACCGAGCTCATCGTCGAGACCATCGCCCGCAGTACACGCGATCACCACGCCTTCGGGGTGATCTGGCTGGATCTGGATCACTTCAAGAGCCTGAACGACAGCCTCGGCCATTCCGCCGGAGACCGTGCCCTCACCGAGGTGGCACGGCTGCTCCGTGCCAGCCTCCGCGATTACGATCATGCCGCGCGCTGGGGTGGCGACGAGTTCCTGGTCCTGCTCTCGCCCTGCGACGCCCGGATACTCGGCCAGATCGCCGAACGCATCCGCGCGAGCATCGAATCGGACGCCCGCTCCGTCGGTCAGCCGCTTACCGTGAGCGTCGGCGCCTATCTGGCCCGGCCGGGGGAGGATATGGAACGCGTGCTCCGGCGTGCCGACGAGGCCCTGTACGCGGCCAAGGCCGGCGGTCGTAACGGTCTGCGCATCGCCGGTCGCGCGGGAACCTCGAGACCGCCGGCGTAGCGGCTCGTCGGAAACGGGCGGGGGGCATGCGGGGCCGGCCGCCGTAGCCCGCTAGGTGGTATGCCCGCTGGTTTGTCCCGTCGGCGTTCCCTGGTGAAAGATCATTCGCCAGTGCCCGGCCTCCCTGAGCCAGACGGAGGAGCGTAGCGCGTGCCGGCTCAGGTGACCGTCCGCCGATACGCGTGCCGAGCGGTACGTCACCAGCACGGTGCCCGGCGCGATACGTCGGCAACGGAATCCCTCGGCGTGAACGCCGGGCGGTTCCCCGTCGCTCAGGTTTGCAAGGATGGCGTCGCGGCTGTGCTCCCGCCCGGAGTAGCCAATCTCGCGGAAATCCGGATGCAGCAACACCAGCAGCCGTTCGCGGGACCGTCGCCGTACGGACCGGTGCAGCTCCCGCTCCAGTGCCTCCAGCTCGTCGGCCACCGTCACCCCGCAGAACGCCCGATACCGAGATGCGCCCCGAGCTCGTCGAGGTGGTCCACGATCAGGTCCGCCTCAGTCGTAAAATGGCCGTTGTGCCCGTTGCGCAGCAGGCACGCATGGGCCCCGGCGGCGCGCGCGGTCTGCAGGTCGTAGACGAAGTCGCCGACGTACATCATGCGCGCGGCGGCCACGCCGAGGCGCGCCACGATACGGTACAGGCCGTCCGGATCGGGCTTCGGCCGGCAGTCCTCGCGGGTGAGTATCAGGTCCACCGGGATATCGAGGGCACGGCGCATGGCCTCGGTGGTGACGCGGGCGTTGCGGGTGAGGATGGCCACGGGGACACCCATGAGGTTCAGGTCCGTCAGCAGTTCCCGTGCGCCGGGGATCCACGTCGCCGCCTCGGCCCCGGCCATCTCGTGACGCTGGATCACCGTCCACGCCCGCTCCACCGCCGCGGCATCATCCAGGGTCTCCATATGCTCGATAAGGCCGATCCCTTCGGGAAACCCGAGTTCCCGGCGCATGGCGGCGAAGTCGAGGCGGGAATCGACCAGGGTGCCGTCCAGATCGAATGCCACGGCGTCGATGCCCGTGCGGTAATCCATGCGTCCTCCGGACGGTCCAGCCGTCGTGTCACGGTGAATGCCTGCGGACGGATCAGTCTACGCGATGCGGCACAGCGCCACAGCGGCCGTCGTGCCCCGTGATCCCGACCGGGCCCGTGTTCCGCGGCGATACCCCGTCCCGGACCGGTGGGCGTCACCTGCCGCGGACCACGGTCCCCGCCAGCGTGAGCATCCGTTCTACCGGCGGCGACGACGCCCGCCCCGGGGCGGCCGCGAGGCCGAAGCGGCGGCAGAGCGGCGGGTCGAGTCCGGCCACACGCAGCCCCTTGCGCCGCTCGGGCAGGGTCGATTCCGGCACCAGGCTGACGCCGACACCCTCGCGCACGAGCGCCACGGCACTGGCCCAGTCACGCACTTCCACCCGTACGTCGACCAGCGACAGCCCGGCCGCTTCCACGATGGTGCCCGCATGGACATGACACCCGCCGGTGGCCAGTACGAAAGGCGCCGTTGCGAGCGCCGCGAGCGACACCGCGCCGCCGCCACGGGCCAGGCGATGCCCCACCGGCATGACCGCCACCCAGGCGTCCTCGCCGATCGCGATGGCGTCGCCGTCACGGGGCGGGTTGAGCACGACCCCGAGGTCGATCGTGCCGGCCGCGAGCCAGGCCTCGACCTCGCGGTCGTCCGTTTCCAGTGCCACGACCGCCACGTCGGGATAGAGCGAGCGGTAACGCCGCAGAAGCGGCGGCAGTATCGTCGCGTAGACGCTGGGGAACGCGGCGATACGAATCGAGCCGGCCTCCTCGCCCGCGGCCATGGCCGCCTCGCGCCGCATCGCCTCCAGGTGGGAGAAGGCGCTACGGGCATGCGCCAGGGCCCGTTCGCCGAACGCCGTCAGCTCGACGCCATGGCGCTGGCGGACCAGCAGCGTGGTGCCCAGCGTCTCCTCCAGGGCCCTGAGTGCCTGACTCATGCCCGATTGCGTGATGCCGACGGACTCGGCAGCAGCGGTAAAGCTCCCTGCCTCGGCGACGGCGATCAGGCTGCGCAGCTGTGTGAGGTTCATAGTGGCTGGGATCATACCAATTCAAACGGGGCGGGATGCCGCCTCGTCTTCCTGCCGGCCCGGTATCCGTGGCGCCGACGCGTCCCCGGTATCGAGCGCCAGCGTACACCGTCTCTCGCCGGCGGCCACGATCGTTGGTGTCGTGCCGGCCGAACGCGGGGACGTGTACGACCGGCACGACCGGCACGACCGGGGCCGGGCGGCGTGGCGGCATGAACCCGCCCCCGCCCTCTGCTACCGTGGCGTTCACCCAGGAACCGCCCACGCCGCGGCGCATGTCCCCGCCCGCAGGGAGCCCCGATGAAGAACGCCTCGCTCCGCTACCGCTCGTTCGGGCCGCCGCTGGACACCCTTGAACTGGCGGAGACCGACGTGGCACCGCGACCGGAGGGTGCCCTGCGCGTGGCCATGTCGCTGGCCCCGGTCAATCCCTCCGACCTGATCCCGGTGACCGGCGCCTACGCGCACCGGATCGCGCTGCCGGCGGTGGCCGGCTATGAGGGCGTCGGCGTGGTGGTCGAGGCAGCCCCGGCGTATTCCGGGCTGATCGGGCGGCGCGTCCTGCCCCTGCGAGGTGCCGGGACCTGGCAACGCCTCGTGGACTGCGATCCCCGGCTCGCCGTTCCGGTACCTGACGATGTCGACGACCTCCTTGCCGCACGCGCCTACATCAATCCCCTGGCGGCGACGACGCTGCTGCGGCTCTGGTCGGTCCGGGGCAGGCGCGTGCTGCTGACCGGGGCGGGATCGACATGTGCCGCGCTGCTCGGCGCCTGGGCGCGGTTCGACGGCGCCGTGGCGGTGTACGGGATCCACCGGTCCCCCGGCCGCGCGGCCGGTCTGGCCGAACGCGGAATCCTTCCCGTATCCCAGGACGATCATCGCACGCTCGATCGCCTCGCCGCGGAGGTCGACCTGACCTTCGATGCCCTCGGCGGCCCGCTCGCCACCCGGATACTGGGGCGCATGAAGCCCGGCAGCGCGTTCATCGGGTACGGCCTGCTGAGCGGTCGACCGGTCGCTCCCTCACGCTCGAACCGTGCCCGACTGCACCGATTCCACCTTCGCGACGAGCTTGCCGTGATGGACGCGGCGACATGGCAGCAGGCATTTCGCGGGTTATGGCCCCGTCTGCGGCAAACCGCGCTGCCCGAGCCCTCCCGCTTTGCGCTCGCACAGTGGCGCGACGCCATCCGGCATTTCTCGATACCGGGTACGACGAAACCGCTGATTCGATTCGGTGTCACCGACAGGGGGCCGTGAATCCGCCCAGGGCCGCGGCGGGCCGAATGCGCGGGACCGGGGCTCGCGTCTGATCCTCTTCGGCGGCTATCCGGCGGGCTGGCGCATCGACGCGACGGAGGACGTCATTCGCCAACGCGAGGCGGTCATGACGCTGACGGCGACCGGTTGGGGCCAGGACAATCCGGCCTGCCGGCAGATCTTCTCGTCGACGTTCATGCCCGGCGCGACGGCCGGCGGGCTGACGTGGTTCAACGAATTCCAGCGCGCCACGACCTCGCCCGCCAACGCCGTGATATCCCTGTCGACCTTCGGTGATATCGACGTCCGCGCACAGCCCACGAAGGTGCGCCTACCGACGCTCGTGTTTCGTTCGCTGCGCGATCAGCGAATTCCGGCGGCAACCGGGCGCGACATCGCCGCGACCATTCACGCGGCGGAGTTCCTCGGCCTGGAAAGCGACGGCCACCTGCTGCTCGGACGCGAGCCCGCGTCGCGGGTCTTTGTCGACGCCGTCCACGAATTCCTGGCGTGGCCCTTACAGTAGGTCACAGTGTTCGTGGCCCCGGATGAAGAACGCGACACCGAAACCGCCTTATAGTAGAAACACTTATATCAGATTATTTTTCGAGTAATTTTACTTCTGTTACCCGGTGTCTCACTGTCTGTCGCGGCACCCACGTGACAGGAGAGCCACCGATGAAACTCTATTTCGCCAGCGATACCTGCTCCTTCGCGCCGCATGTCGTACTCCAGGAGCTCGGCCTGCCCTACGACCTCGTCCGGGTGAATAACCGGACGAAGCGCACGTCGGAGAACGGCGACTTCCTCGCCATCAATCCGAAGGGCTATGTCGCGGCACTGCAGCTCGATTCCGGCGACGTGCTGACCGAAGGACCGGCCATTCTTCAGTACCTCGCGGACCTGGTGCCGGACGCCGGGCTCGCCCCGCCGAACGGGACACTGGAACGCGTACGGCTTCAGGAGGGACTCAGCTTCATCACCAGCGAGCTCCATGCCGGGGCCGCCCCGCTGTTCAACGCGACCCTGCCCGGTGCGGTGCAGGACGTGTTCAGGGACCGGCTGTACAGGCGCCTGGATGTCGTGGATACGACGCTCGCCGGCCGGGCCCACATCGTCGGCGATGGCTTTACGGTCGCGGACGCCTACCTCTTTACCGTCCTCGGCTGGATGCCGTTTTTCGGGATCACGCTCGAGCGCTGGCCGACCGTCGCCGACTACATACACCGGATCGAGGCACGGCCGTCCGTGGCCGCCGCACGGGCGCGGGAGGCCGACATTCCGCCGGTGGCGTAAGCCCCGCCGGGCAGACTGCCGTCGGGGCGCCTCCCGCAAGGCCCCTCCGCGGCACTCTCGCCGCTCTCGCTGCCCTCGCGCGCCGGGTCGCCGGTATAATCCCGACGTCCCGGAACGGGCACCCGCCGTCGGTGACCGGACACGGCCCCGGCGGCAACGCACGCACGAAGGAGTTGATGAGCGTTATGTTTGCGAGAATACTCGTCTTCTGTGTCAGCGCGGGCCTGCTTGCCGCCTGCTCGAATGCCGTACGCGAGGGCGGCGAGAGCGTCGCCCCCGATCTGGACGGCGCCTGTGACCGGGCCCTTGACTACGACCTGGACTTCGATCGCTTTGACGAGGTCGCTCAGCAGATCGCCCACGCCACGGGCTGCTTCATCGAGGTCGATGACATGGCCGCCGCCGGGAAAGTGAGGCCGAATGCGGTTCAGGGACACATGACACCGCGCGAGGCCGTTTACGTCGCCATCGAAGGGACCGCGCTTTCCGTTGTGGAAAACGAGCCCGATCGTATCGCGGTCGGGAAGCGGTAATGGCGCAGGGTCGCACCCCGTGGCCATTCCCGGGTGCGCCAGCCTCGACGCATTCGAGCGCCGGTCCCGCTCGGCACGGGGCCGGCGCTCGACCGGCCGGGAGTGAACCTCCGCGGTCAGTCCTCCGAGCGTTCCCGCTCGAACCGCCGGCTCGCTTCGTCCTGCTCGACCGCGGCATAGAAAACGAGACGCAGGTGCTTTTCCTCGTCGACGATGAAGGTGGAATGCTCGAACGTGACCGTACCGATGTCGTCGACGACGAAACGGCGCAGGCCCCGACAGCGACCGTGCACGTCGTGCCGGCGCCAGAGATCGGCGAACGAAGGCGATCGCCGTTCCAGTGCCTCGACCAGGCCGAGCATGTCCTCGTCGTCGGGCGCCTGTGCGTAATCGCGCCGGAAACTCGCCAGGATCTCGGGCGCCTGAGCGTCCCAGTCCACGATACGGCGGGACACGTCGTCGTCGGCGAACAGCATCCAGAGCATGTTCCGCTCGCCGGGGTCGCGGTCTGCGAAGCCGAACAGTCGCTGCGCGGCCGCATTCCAGCCAACGACGTCCCAGCGCAGGTTCATGACGTACGCCGGGCGCAGGTTCAGATCGTCGAGCAGACGGTGAACGAGGGGCGGCAGCTCGCACCACGGCCGCCCGTTGACGGCCGGTGGACGGTGGTGCGCGAGAAGGAAGAGGTGCCGGCGCTCCGTTTCATCGAGCTTGAGCACGCGGGAGACGTCGTCCAGGAAGGCGCTCGAGACCGTGATATCCCTGCCCTGCTCCAGCCACGTGTACCAGGTGAGTCCGACGCCGGCGAGCGCCGCGACCTCCTCGCGCCGCAGGCCCGGCGTCCGGCGCCGCTTGCCGGCGGGCAGTCCCACGTCGAGCGGTGACAGCGCCTCCCGCCGTTGGCGCAGGAAATCCGACAGTTCGGTCCGCGTACGCTGGAGACGCCGCTCGGTGCTGTTGCCCATAGTAATAGTATAATTGACTATATAGTAACAGGATAATAGGCCTCTTATCGTATGGCTTCAACGATAAGGAGCCACCATGTCCGACAACTGCACACCGGCCCTCGAATGCCCCGCACGCGCGATGGCCGACGACCGTCAGGCGCCCCCCGTGATCGCGCTGGTCATCCTGCTGCTTGGGGGGTTCGTCACCGTTTTCGACCTGTTCGTCGTCAACGTCGCGATCCCCTCCATCCAGGGCGATCTCCACGCCGAGTTCGCCGAGATCGGTTTCGTCATTGCCGGGTACGAACTTGCCTTCGGCGTGCTGCTCATCGCCGGCGGGCGCCTCGGCGATATTCATGGACGCCGCCGGCTGTTCGTGCTCGGGATGCTCGGGTTCGCCGTCACGTCGTTCCTCTGCGGTATCGCACCGGACGCGGAGACCCTGATCGCGGCGCGTTTCCTGCAGGGCGCGACCGCCGCGATCCTGTTTCCGCAGGTCTACGCGCTGCTGCGCGTGCTCTACGACGATGCCGGGCGCCGTCGCGCCTTCGCCCTGCTCGGAATGACACTGGGACTGGCGGCCATCGCCGGACAGGTGATGGGCGGACTGATCGTGGAGAGCGACCTGCTCGGCCTCGGCTGGCGCAGCGTCTTCCTCATCAATCTGCCGATCGGCGCCGTCGCCGCCGGCCTCGCCCGTTCGATACCGGAGTCGAGGGCACCCCACGCGATCACCGTGGACTGGCCCGGGGTCGCCCTGGCGACGGCGGGCCTGTTTCTGCTGCTCCTGCCCCTGCTCGAGGGGCCCAATACCGGTTGGCCGGCATGGACGTGGCTATGCTTTGCCGCATCGGGACTGCTGCTGCTCGCCTTCGTCTGCTGGGAGCGGCGTGCCGCGGTGCGCGGCCACCATCCGGCCATCGATCTCCAGGTGTTCCGGGATCCCGGATTCTCCGCCGGCGCGGTGGTGGTCTTTCTGATCTATTCGACCGCCACATCGTTGTTTCTGTGTTTCGCGCTTCTGGTGCAATCCGGCTTCGGGCTCACACCCTTCGAGGCGGGAATGCTGTTCGCCCCCGCGAGCATGGGATTCGTCGCGTCATCGCTGCTCGCCCCGAGGCTGGTCACGCGCCTGGGTAATCCCGGTATCGCCGGCGGTGCCCTGATCTATGCCGCGGGGATCGGATGGCTCATCGGTGATGCCTACGTGGTCGCCGATCACGGCGAGGTCGGGACCCTGGTGCCGGCACTCGTGCTGTTCGGTTTCGGCCAGGGCCTGTCGATGACGCCACTGCTCAATCTCGTCATCAGCTTTGTCGAGACGCGCCATGCGGGCATGGCAGCCGGTTTCATATCCACCATGCAGCAGGTCGGCGGCGCTTTCGGGGTGTCCATCGCCGGCATCTTCTTCGTCCAGGTCCTCGGCGGACGCGGTGGCGCGGACATCACCGATGCGTCCCGCTATGCCGATGCCTTCGGCGGCGCGATGACGTATAACCTGACCGCGGTCCTGGTGGCCTCCGCCCTCATCGGCTGGATATCGCGCCGACAGGCGGCCTCGTGATGTCGAGGAGATTCGCGCCGCCGGGGCACGGCCGGTGTCCCGGCCCGCCGTGGCGGTCGCCGCGCGCGAAGTGTGGGCCGCAACCGCTATATGCCCGCCGGTCCCGAACTGCGGTATCCTCCGGGTGGTCCGGACCGTCTCGGATCGACGCGACGCGTTCGCCGATTCGGCGGGGTCCTGACCGCCCGGTATGATCCCCCATCGCCCTGAGTGCACGACATTCGAGAGGAAAACCCCATGACCACCCCCAGGATCCTGGCCTTCGCCGCTTCGACCCGGACCGGCTCGTTCAACGCCAGGCTCCTCGATGCCGCCGTCAGACATCTGAGGGACGCCGGGGCGGAGGTGACCGACATCAGCCTCGCCGACTACGACATGCCGATCTACAACGGCGACATCGAGGCGGACGACGGCGTGCCGGAAGCGGCCGGGAGGCTGCACGAACGCTTCCGCACCCACGACGGCATATTCATCGCGAGCCCGGAATACAATGCCAACGCCACGCCCCTGCTCGTGAACTCGCTCGCCTGGCTGTCGCGGGTGCAGGAGAATGGCGGCGCGGGCGCGGCGTTCGGCCAGCCGGTCTTCGCGCTCGGCAGCGCCTCACCCGGCGGCTTCGGCGGCTACCGGGGGCTGATGGCGCTGCGCCACATGCTGGAGCTGCAGCTGGGCGCCCGGGTCCTGCCGCAGATGGTCTCGGTTGCAGGGGCTCATGAGGGCTTCGACAGCGACGGCGAGATCGTCGCCGAATTCCCGAGGAAGATGCTGAAGGCCGTCGTGGACAGCCTGGTGAAAACGGCGGGCTGACGTATCGGGGCCGGCGTGCTCCGCCCACGCCGGCTGCCACCCCGTTACCCGCGCGACGACGCAGAGCGGGAGACCAGCCCGCGAACGGGTTGGAGAAACGGATCGCTCCCCGGATTCGGGACGGCCGTCGAGACACAGCCCGGGCCCGTGAAGCCGCTCCACCCGTCAACGCTTGCCACAACCTCCGCCCCGCCGGCCCGGCACTTCCGGTCGTCGCCGGGCCCGGGCCTGTGTGGCTACCTGATCACGGGGTTCCCGGCGCGCCAGCCTCTTGCCGGCGCGGCCGCATCCGGGCGGGAGCTGGCACCGGGACAGCGGCACGCGGTGGACGGTAGTGGCGGAGGAGGAGGGATTCGAACCCCCGGACCCTTGCGGGTCTGCGGTTTTCAAGACCGCCGCCTTCGACCGCTCGGCCACTCCTCCGTGAGCGCGCTATTCTCCCCCGAGGTGTCGCGGGACTCAAGCGCCCTCTATTGCAGCAGGGCCACCGTCTCGGCGTAGGCGTTCTCGATCTCGTCGGTCAACCCCTCGCAGTCCTGGGGCGCCAGGCCTGCCAACGTCCACGCCGGCGCCGTCTCCGGCACGATCGCACCGATATCGGCGACGCCGCCACGCAGGCCGATGGAGACCCGGCTGCCTAGGTGCACGATCGCCGCCTGCCCGTCGTAGGCAGTGGCGCGTTCGGGGTGCACGTGCCAGCGAACGGCCGCCGCAACGGCCTCGGGCAGGTGCCATTCGCTCAGCAGCTCACTGCCGACGACGGCCTCGTCGCTGGCCATTACCGCGCGCTCGATGGTCAGCAGCGGGTCCGTGCTGTCATGGAGTTCGTGGAGGAGTGCGCTGCGTGCCGCCTCCGGCAGCAGGAGGCACACGACGACGCTGCCGACGTCGTGGAGCAGCCCCCCGAGGAAGGCCCGGGCCGGGTCCATGCGCACCGTCGACCGTGCAGCGAGGCGGGCGCCGGCGACCGCGGCGTGCGCCGAGTTGCGGAAGAAGTCGTCCATGTTGACCAGCTCCGCCGGTACCCCGCGGAAGCTCTCGACTACCGACGTCGCCAGCACCAGTCCGCGGACCTCCTCCGCCCCGAGGAGCATGACCGCCTCCTCCACCGTGGCGATCTCCCGGCCGACACCGTAGTAGGGGCTGTTGACCATGCGCAGCACCCGGGCGGTTACCCCCGCGTCGACGCCGATGACCCGCGCTATGCGCCCCGGAGTCCACTCCGGGCGGTCGAGCTCGACGGTGAGCTGGCGGTAGACCTCCGGCGGGGACGGCAGATCATGCAGCGTGCGCACGAGGTCGTGTGCGACGGGACCGGCGCTCATCCCGCCCTCCCCCGGCGCGGGTCCGCGCTCGGCGGGGCCGGGCGTTCGCCATCGCCGTCCGGTGGAACGGTCGGGGTATAGCCGGGCAGTTCCACCCGTGCAATGGGGGTCTCGCGGGCCTCGCCGAGGTAGTGGCCCTGGACGTAGTCGACGCCGAGCTCGCGCACGGCCTCGAAGGCGGCCTCGGATTCGACGAATTCCGCGATGGTCTCCTTACCGAGACTGCGCGCGATGGAGATCATGTGGCGCACCAGGGCCTGGTCCACGGGATCGTTGGCGACGTTGACGATGAAGCTGCCGTCGAGCTTGAGGTAATCCACCGGAAAATGCTTGATGTAGTTGAAGGTGCTGAACCCGGAGCCGAAATCGTCCAGGGCGAAGCGGCAGCCGAGGGCCCGTAGCCGGGCGATCAGCTCGCGGCTGCGGGCCATGTTCTCGATCGCCGCGGTCTCGGTGATCTCGAACAGCAGGCGGTCCGAGGGCACGCGGCTCATCTCCAGCCGCCGTGCCAGCAGATCGAAGAGCTCGCGGTTGAGGAACGCATGGGCCGAGAGGTTCACCGAGACGCGCACGTCGCGTTCACCGCGGGGCTGGGCTGCAAGGAAGTCCAGCGCCCGGTCCACCACCCACATGTCGAGCCGGTGGATCAGCCCGGTGCGTTCGGCCACGGGGATGAACTCCCCGGGCATGCACACGTTGCCGTCGCGGTCGCGCATACGCAACAGGCACTCGTAGTGCGTGATGCGTCCGTCGCGGGTCCGCACGATCGGCTGGAAACACAGGAACAGCCGGTCCCGCTCGATCGCCTCGCGGATCAGCGGTGCCCAGGTGTGGTCGCGACGAAGGTAGTCCAGTTCCGGATCGCCCTCGCTGTACGCATGCACCCGGTTGCGCCCGTGCTGCTTGGCGACGAAGCAGGCCTGGTCGGCCTGCGCCATGAGCTCGCTGACCGCCGCGCTGCCGGTGCCGCCTTCGATGCCGGCGACGCCGATGCTCGCGCAGGTACGATACTGACGGCCGCCATGACGGAAGCCGTAGCCCTCGAGCTCGCCGCGTATGAATTCCGCACGTTCCAGCGCCTGCTCCGCGGACAGGTTTTCCAGGAGGACGGCGAACTCGTCGGAACCGATACGGGCCACCGTGTCGGTATGCCCGGCGTGGCGGCGCAGCAGGCGCGAGACCTCGATGAGAAAACGATCGCCGGCCTCGTGCCCCTCCAGGTCGTTGACCAGTTTGAACCGGTCCATGTCGATGAGCAGCAGCGAGCACGGGCGATCGAGGCTGGTGGCGCGAAAGATCGCGAGCTCGATAGCCTCCTTGAGACGACGGCGGTTCCAGAGACCGGTGAGATCGTCGTGATAGACGAGGTGCTCGAGCCGCGACTCC